>PPYF01384818.1_pt1 | contig 139559 bp, 107 predicted proteins | sample 1559871 | NCBI WGS metagenome assembly PPYF01 (sample SAMN08240021, study PRJNA423297) | Human gut metagenome, whole genome shotgun sequencing project. | reverse complement strand
AACCAAATTTTATTAGTTATATTACGTTAATTAACTCCCTCATTTTCAAACGATTACGTTAGAATTAACAGAGTATTGAACACAACTCTTTTTTTTTAGCGAGATGAATAAGACATGAGAACATAAAGTCCGCTACAGATTCAAGTGTAACTACCGATGTCGTTTGCCAAGGACAAACGAAGCAGGCAAGGAAGTGTTGTTAGTAATGGTGAAAGAATAAGTTGACCACGAGGAGAATAGTATAAATATTAAAACAATGTATGAGTATGTTAGGAGCTATAATTGGCGACATCGTTGGCAGTACCCGCGAGTGGCACAACATTAAGACAGAAGAATTTGAGATGGTTCCGAGAGGAAGCCGATTCACAGACGATACGGTGATGACACTTGCTGTGGCCGAATGGCTGATGACAGATACAGAACATCGTCCTGAAACATTAGTTGCTTGTATGCAACAGTTGGGACGCAAATATCCCAATGCTGGTTATGGGAAAATGTTTGCAAGATGGCTGACAACTGATAATCCGCAGCCATACAACAGTTTTGGCAATGGTTCTGCCATGAGAGTAAGTCCCGTTGGACTGTATGCCAACACGCTTGAAGAAGCGATGGAGTTGGCACGCATCACGGCTTCCGTCTCTCACAACCATCCCGAAGGCATCAGAGGAGCACAGGCCATTGCTGGCTGTGTGTTCCTAAAGAAAAACAACAGAACGGGAGCGGAAGATGCCATCAGAAATTTCGTCACAGAGAAAATTGGATATAATCTCAACTTTAATTTAAACGACATCCGAGACAAATATACGTTTGACGTAACCTGCCAGGGAAGTGTGCCTATTGCCATCAAGGCATATATTGAACGTAGTGGTTACTCCGCTCAGAAAGCATTGCAACTTGCCATATCTATGGGTGGAGATTCTGACACCATTGGTGCAATGACGGCTTCCATTGCCAGCGCTGAAGCGTTCTATATCGTTGGCAGCGATTTCGATCGTGAAGTCATCAATCTCTGTCGTGAGCTACTTCCTGCAGATCTGCTTGACATCAACGACCGCTTTGAGGCATTTATCAGCCGCCCACTGCATCAGTCTTATTATTTGGGAAGCAAACTCTTCGCAGGCGAATACCCTGGCGACAAATGCAGGGAATTGGCGGAAATAAAATTGAAAAGAATGCATCATTTTGGCGTGCGGCATTTCATCGATTTGACAGAAGAGGGAGAACTGTCTCCTTATCAGCAAATGCTGCCGAAGGACACCAGTTATCTGCGATTTCCAATCAGGGATGTGAATGCTCCGGAGTCGGTAGAGGCAGTGCACCAACTCATTGATAAGATTGAATATTTGATGCAGCAAGATGGATACACCTATGTGCATTGTTGGGGCGGTGTTGGACGCACAGGAACGATCATGGCATGTTATGAAGCCCGACAAATGGAGAAGCCGACCTTGACGGGTGCGCTCGACGCCATGCGCCGTCATTTTTGCAATATGCCGAAAGCGGCACATCGCAAGTCGCCAGAAACACAAGAACAAGTGGATTTTGTAAGCCGGTTTGCAAACAGTTGCAATGAAAAAAAAGATTCTTTGAAACAGAGAACGCGCGACCGCATCCGCGGGTCGCTGATGGCAGGCGCGGCTGGCGATGCGTTAGGCTATACGGTGGAGTTTATGAGCCGCAACAGCATTCTTGCACAATATGGCAACAGAGGAATCACAGAGTTCGACCTTGACAACGAGGGAAAGGCTTTGATTAGCGACGACACCCAGATGACACTCTTCACGGCCAACGGGATGCTGATGGGCGTTACACGTGGTTGTATGCGTGGCATTGGCGGAAATCCTGAAGATTATGTGGAGGGAGCTTATCTTGACTGGTATTATACGCAGACTGGCAAGAAAAAAGAATCTCCTGACAAGGATTTCCACTATACATGGCTTCGCAATCTGCCCGAATTGGCTCATCGTCGTGCCCCAGGCACCACTTGCTTGTCGGCTTGCGAAAGTCTGTATCAAGGCGAAAAGGTACAAAACAACAGCAAGGGATGTGGCGGTATCATGCGCGTCGCTCCCATGGCTCTGCTCATGGCCGGTTATTGGAGTCGTGGCATTTCTTTCTACAACATAACTCAAATGGACGAAGCTGGCGCCAAGCTGGCTGCTGCAACCCACAAGCATCCGTTGGCTTTTCTGCCTTCCGCCATGCTGACGCACCTCATCTACGATTTGATAAGGCTGGATGAGAATGAGATAAAAACAAACATTGCAGCCATCGCTCTTAGCACCCTCCAAACTCTCGACAGACTTTATAAAGGGAAATATGAGAAAGAAAAGCGTTTCCTTGCCAATCTCACCCGTACGTCTGTTATACTTGCTGCCAACGACAAGAGTGATGCAGAGAACATCCGAACACTTGGCGAAGGATGGACAGGCGAAGAGGCTTGGGCCATTGCGCTCTATTGCGCCGTTCGGCATATCGACAGCATAGAGGATGCCATCATCAGCGCAGTTAATCATGACGGCGACAGTGATTCAACTGGCGCAGTATGCGGCAATATTATGGGAGCCGTATATGGCTACGAAGCCATTAAGCGCATGAAATTATTTTGTCCGCAAGGGCACGTGTTGGAGCAGGCCCTCGAACTCTCCAACATCATTCTAACCCTTGCTGACGATCTCTACACAAGCTGTATAATTAGTGAGTATGATGCCATTGACTCTCCCGCAAAACAACAATGGTATAAACGTTACTGCAACATGAAACCGTTTGGATTAGACACGTCTTCCAACGGAGCACGTGGTAAACATCTCGCTTGGTGGCGAAAGTGATTTCTTTGGTTATATGCCAAGGCCAACGCCCTGGCATAAATTCATCTCTACCTAATGTGGGGGCTTGTGATGCTCACTTATAATATAGGTGTCTGTGTAAGATTACAAAAATCTGCAGACACCTATATATTTTTATAATTTCAAAGAAAATGGATTCATTGGTGGTTCTCGTCCTGTCAGTAGCCTTCAATCTAACCAAATTGAAACTTCAAAACCTCATTATCAACTGCAAGTTTAAATCGCTTTTGGTTGAACTGTTGATGAGTTGGGTGCCAGAGGCTATACTGTCTCTATTAAAATAATGCAAGAGGCCGAAACGTGCAGAGACTTGCATGAAGTCAAATGGTTTCCAACGGCATTGACCAACAAGACGAAGACCGCGATGAAAAAAAGACGGGAATGCACCAGCATAGCTTAATTGCGGTTCGTAGGCATAGAAACGGTTGTCGGCTTTCGTGGAAAAGACAGCTGCAAAAGCGTCGAGCGAAAGCTGTTTTAATTTTTCCCATGAAAAACGGGATGACAACATATAACCTGATTGCATTTTCGATGTTTGCGAAACAGAAAGCAAAGCATCACCAGAAACCCAAAGCGTCATTCCGCTGAGAAAAGGGGATATGGTTGTCAGGGTCAGTTTGTGCAACTCTGCATATTGGAGCGTTCCCTTGTGACGAGGAATGTCTCGTTGCTTGGTTTTGTAACGATAGCGTATTTTATAGGTCAGCCGAGGACTGGGGCTATAGGTCGCCAACGTGCTAAATGCAAAACCTTGCGAGTTTTTTGCTGTGGCACTAAACGTTTCACGAGGAAATCTGAAATATTCGGCATAGGAAGTAAATTCCCAAGAAGAAGGCAGTTGCGCGTTCATGCCCAGCGTTATACCTGTTTCGTTTTGTATGCGGCTGCCCTCCTGCATGGCGTTTCCGTGTATGGAAATGAAACAAGGACTGAAATGGCGGATTTGTCCCGTCAGGAGAAGGCGGGAGGAAGGACTGTAACGCACGGTGTGGGTCATGGCAGCGTATAATCTGCGGTCGATGGCCGTTTCTCCAGAATGTATCCATTTCCTGTCGGCAGACCGAATATGGTAATCGCAACTGAAAGCACAGGCTGATTTGCCACGCATGAAATAGAGGTTATAGGGTTGTTCCTTTGGCCAAACAACATGGTCATAGTTGTCAAAGGCAAATGTGAAGGCCAATTTCAAGCGGTTTTTATTGTAGCCAAGTTGCATGGCAGCTGTCAGATTTCTCACGTTGTTTTTCCGTTCGAGTTCCGTTTGGGTGCGGTGGAACCCCGTTTTGCTGAAGGAGGTGACCGTGTCGTTTTCAAGCCGTGCATCGAGCTTTCTAAGAGAGAAGAAAGCGGCGGCATTCCAGACACGGCCTTGCCGAGCTAAGGCCAATCCGCGGAAAAAGTTAGTTTCGTCACACGAGGAGTGCGGTTTGATCTGTAGAGATTTTGACGAAAATAGGCCATTGATTTGTGCCATATTTTTAAAAAGGCCACTTGAAAAGATCAGACCATGATTTGATCGAACGTTGAAATCGCCCAGCCATGCCTGCCATTTGCCGTTTGTGGAGATGAGGTGTGCATAGGCAGAAACGTAGTCGTAGGGATAATTGCCGCAGCCCGCGAAGGGCTCTCCGGCGTCCTTCTGCAACGTGGTGCCTGCGCTGAACTGCTTTCCGTGGGAGAAACGATAGCGAACGGTGTTGGCAAGTGCGTTTCCCCAATACATGCAATTCGGATTATTCTTATACTCTTCTTCTGTATGTTGTCTGTTTCCAGCTCGCTTGTAAAAGGGAACGTCAAGATTGGTAATGAATAAGTGTCTGTTTTTCCCTTTCTGAGCGTAGGCGCGTCTGCTGTCGATTCTTTCTGCGTAGAAAAAAAGCGACAGCCATTTCCGTTGTACAGGCGTCAGACCACTGACGAATTGCAATTCTCCCAATGAGAAAAATTCCCGTTTCCGACTTCTATAGGACAAAATGGAGTCGGCCTGCGCCTCTGTCATGAACGCAAGACGGAGAATATCTTCTTTTGCGGCTGTGTTGATGTTTTGAGGACGGAGATGAAGGTCTTCCATGAATTGCAGGTCTTGACGAAGGTCGGACTCTGCTTCGAGAGCATCTTCATCGATATTCTGTTCAAGGTATTCGGTGACAAATTCGCTCCACGTTGTGTATGTATCATAATCCCCGTTGCCGCTTTGCGCATCAGCAGGCCGCGACAGCAAACTTATGATGAGCAGGCTGAGCCACCTCAGAAAGGTTGTGTTTGCTGGATTAGCATTTCCCATAAGATTTGAAATTGTTTTGAAGAATCTGACGCGATATGAGTCTCGCTCATCCCTCCCCATTGTGAAAAGAATTAATAAAGGGGTGTCCTGAATACGTCTTACGACCCCGTGTGCGGTTTCGGTGGACTTCATTCAGAACACCCCTTTTTCATTCAATTATTGGGGTGGGGTTATAGGGGCATTTCCGAGCTCGGTATGTCCCCGTGCCTCGTGCGGCTTCGCCCCGTACGGGGGGTTCCCCTGCGGGTTGTTTTCCTCCCCTTTCCGTTCCCTTTTTAGGAGAACAGGAGGGGAAGGTTTTTCTTATTTGAGCATCAGTTTGCAACTGGCCGTGTTGCCCTTCGCCGTCTCGATGTTGAGGATGAGAACTTTGTGATTGCCAGCGGAGAGGGCGGGGAGCTGCACTTGCTGTGCACCGCCGGCGCGGAGCGTGAGGAGACATTTGCCAAGGGGCGTAAAGACGCGGCAAGACGTGATGCCTTCTGCGCTGCTGACGCTGACGAAGCCTGCTTCAGTGGTGTGAACGGTGAGAGGGGCGTCGGGGGCGGCGATGCTGCCGATTTCAGAAACGATGGGGGCGTCGCCCTGCGTGAGGTCTTCACGGATTTCGTAGATGACGGGGGCGGCGTTGCCCTCCCAGCTGATGCGGATGCAAGAGGGGGTGCCTGCGGCGGCGAGGGAGATTTTCTGGTAGCCACCCGTCAGTGTGCCGAGGCTGACCCATTCGCCATTCGTTGTCAGGGCGCTGACGACGGCATTTTGCGCGGGGGCACCGGGAGCCTGGAAAATGACGATGCTGGAGGCTGGGCTGGCATCGTAGAAATGGTAGGTGAGGCTGTTGCCAGAGGGCGTGTCGGTGGCGGGGATGCCCGTGTTGCCAGCCTTGTCGGTCAGGCTGAGGAGGGCGTTGCCCGAGGCATCGGCAGCGGGGTGCTTGAACTTGGCAGCGTGGGTGGCCTTGTTGACCTCAATGTCGTAGAGGCGCAACCACTTGGAGGTGTTGGCCGTGGAGACAAGGAGGCGTACGTATTGCGCGGTGTCGTTCGTGCCGCTGAAGTCGCAATAGGACATTTCGCTGGAATATTTGACGACCTGAGGGAGCGTCATGCGGAAGTCGGTCTGCGCGGTGCCTTTCACGCGGAGCGTTTTCCAGGTTTTGCCATCGAGAGAGGTCTGTACGCGGCCAACGGTCATGTAGTCGCCGTTCACTGTTCCCATGCAGATTCTGACGTCGCCAACGGGGACGGGAGCTGAGAGCTTGACAACGTAGGCATCGTTGGTTTTCTGGTTGCGGTTGAGACAGGTGTAGGTGGTGTAGTCACCGTCGGTCATGAAGGTGGCGTTGTGGCCGCTATAGATGTCGCCAGAGGGGATGGTTGCGCTGGCGATGGCGGTGGGAGCGGGGAGCGTCAGTTTGAGGACGGCGCGGGCGAGCTTGAGGGAGCGGGGCTCTGGGTTTTCGTTTTCAACGACGAGGTATCTGACGTGGGCGGCGGGCTGGCTGCCTTTTTCGAGGACGCTCCAGTCTCTGCCGTTTTCAGAGGTGAGGAGAGTGAAGGCGGAGAAGAGGCTGTCGGCGGCAGTTATGCTTTCGAGTTTGACGGGTTGGGGGAGACTGAGCCCGATGTATTGGCCTTGCTGGAGGGTGTTGACGCAGTTATTGACGAAGGTGACGCTATTTTTGTTTTTCGACACGGCGCCTTTGGCTTTCTCAAGGTTGGAGAAGAGGACGGGGACGGCGGAAACGGGGACACCGAGGAGGTTGCCGAGAGATTTCTCCTGGAGATAGCTGAGGAAGGGCCGGAGCGTTTCCTGCGAGGGATTGGTTTGCCGCGACGAGAGCGAGAGCTGCGCACCGACGGATCCAGCGAGCTGGGGTGCCTGGTGAGCGGCATCTGTGTCAATGCGGGAGAGGGGATTGATGGTCTGCGCGTAGGCGTTCCATTTGTCGGACTCTTCCGCGTTTTCTGCGGCTTCGATGAGCGTCAGTGTCTGGCGAGCCATGCTGTGGAGCTTTGTGAGCCAGGGGGAGAGGTCGGCGAGGAGCAGGCGGTCGCTTTCGTTTTGGCTGTTTGCGAGGGCTTCGATTTTCTCTGCGGCCTTGATGATGTTTTGCATGGTGGTTTTCAAGGCGCTACCGTCGGCCTGTCCTTGTTTGTTGAAGGCGGTTTTGTAGGCGTTGACGAGGGAGGAGAGGGCGCCTGAGTCATAGTAGCGCAGATGGGCGGCGAGGAGCTGATAGGCCTCGGCCGTCTCTTTGTCGCGGATAATGGCGGGGAAGGCGGCGTTCCAGTTGGTCTTGTTGTTGAAAGCGGCGTTGTTCCAAGCATAGTCGGCGACGCCGAAGAGGGCGATTTTCGACACTTCTCCCTGCTGCATGGGGTTGCTGAGGACGGCGAGACAGTTTTTCAAGCTTTTGTCGACCGTTGCGGTGTTGGAGATTCTGCTTTCGTCGTGGAAGTTGGCGTACATGTCCATCGTGAAGAGCTTGTCGGCATCGTTGTCGTTGCAGGGATAGTTCCACCACCATGCGACGTCGCGACCCAAGTATTGGCGCACGCTCTGCACGTCGGAAGAATTGGGCACGCTCCATACGCCCCAGCCGGTGGTATAGATGACGACGTTGGAGGGCGTTTTGCTGAGGGCGGTGAAGAAGGCTTTACGCTGTTCTTCGCCACCACCCGCGAAACTGCCGCAATAGATCTGGGGAACGAACTGGAGGGGCTTGACGGTGTCGGCGGGGGCGTCGCCGCTTTTGTTCCACTCTTTTTCAATGGCCTGCTGGAGGCTGGTGACGCGGGCGGCGTTGAGGTCGTACTGCGCCTGGGTGGAGGGGATGGCGACGTCATCAACGAACACGGCAAACTGGCGCACACCGAGGGCGTACATGCGCTTGTATTTGTTCATGATGTCGGTGATGACGGTGGAACTGTTGAGGAAGTCGTTGCCCGGATGGATGGCCCAAATGAAGTTGACCTTGGTTTCGTGTGACACCTGCGTGAGGTCTCTGACCATGTCCTGCGAGAGATAGCCGAGGTTTTTCTGCTGCTCGGTGATGGTGGCGGGATAGGGCTGTTTCCAATAGGCGGAGTGGTAGTAGTCGCTCTTCGCGCCATACATATATGAGTTCATCTTGTGGCGCATCATGAATCTCATGACGTCTTTCTTTACGTCGATGGAATAGGGTACGCCATAGTAGCCTTCGACGAGGCCACGGTTTTTCTGGTCAGCATAGTCGTAGATGATGCCGCAGGGAATGCTTTCTGGGGCGTTGTAGTCGAGAATTTGCTCCAGAGAGGCCATGCCGATGAAGGCGGCATCGGTGTTTTCGCCCAGGATGACGATTTCGGCAAGGCCGCCAGCGTCTTGCAGGCTGAGGAGGTGCTTGTCGTATTTGTTTTGCAACGTAAAGACATCGCGACTGAGTTTCAAGGCGGTGGCTTTTGCGTCGGCCTTGTCGCCCGAATTGTTGACGCCTACGAAGATGTGGACGAAGCCCTCTGAGGGGGCTGTGGCGAAGATTTCATCGCTGTCGCTAATGAGGTTGTGCTCGGAGAGGATGTTTTTCAGACGGGCTTTGGTGTAGCTGTCGATGTGGTCTCCACAGATGACTTGAATTTTTCCTGCGGGGATTTTGGTTGTGCCGCCCACCGCTTGCTGCTGATGGGGGATGGGGTGGATCTGATAGACGCTGTCGGCAAGGACGGTAAGGCTGCTGCACGTTCCAAGACAACAAAGGGCCAATCGTAGAATTGTTTTCTTCATGTTTTTTTATGGCTGTTTTTCCAAAGACGATGCGAGGCGCGGGCTTTGGATGTTAAACAATGATGTCCCTTGGCAAAAGGAATTGTTTCCCTTCGCCAAAGGACATGGATTCAGATGATTTCTATTTTAAGATGGTCTGCCATTATGCTCCCAAACTTTTGAGTGTTTCTTTCAAAACGGCAATCTTTGTTTCGGCATCTGCCTTTTTCTTTCTCTCAAGCTCCACGACGGCTGCGGGGGCGCCTTCAACGAAACGTTTGTTGCCGAGTTTCTTCTCGACGCCAGCGAGGAATCCCTCGAGATGCTTGAGTTCGACCTGCGCCTTGATGATTTCGGCTTCAGCGTCGATGAGGTTGCCGAGAAGCAGGGCGTATTCGGAGGTGCCGACCATGAAGGTGGAGGCGCCTTCGCCCTTGACGGTGACGGCGGCGATTTCGGAGATGTTGGCGAGCTTAGAGATGATGCAGTTGTAGGCTTCAACGGGGTTTTCTCCGATCACCTGCAAGACCAGGGGCTCCTTCGGGGAGATGTTTTTGGAGGAACGGATTCCACGGATGTTGGTGATGACTTGCTTGACGGCGGCGAATTTTTCAATCTGCCGTTTGTCTGCATCGAGGGGCGCCTGGATGGTCTGAGGACTTGTCATGATGCTTTCGCCATCGCGACGCTCCGAGATGTTCTGCCAGAGTTCTTCCGTGATGAAGGGCATGAAGGGGTGGAGGAGATGAAGGAGGTCGTTGAAGAAGGAAAGCGTTGCCTGGTAGGTGGCGGCATCAATGGCCTGGCCGTAGGCGGGCTTGACGAGTTCGAGGAACCATGCCGAAAATTCATCCCAGAAGAGGTGGTAGACTTCCATCAGGGCATCGCTCAAGCGATATTTTGAGAAATGGTCGGCGATGACTGCGGCGCTGCTGCGCATCTGTGCCCCAAACCAGTTGATGGCGAGGGCGGCGACATCGTTCTGGGGAAGTGTCTCGCTGACAGTCCATCCCTGTACGAGGCGGAAGGCGTTCCAGATTTTGTTGCAGAAATTTCTTCCCTGTTCGCAGAGGGATTCGTCGAAGAGAATGTCGTTGCCGGCAGGCGCTGAGAGCATCATTCCCATTCTCACACCATCGGCACCATATTTGTCGATAAGGTCGAGGGGGTCGGGGGAGTTGCCGAGCGACTTCGACATTTTACGGCCGAGTTTGTCGCGCACAATGCCAGTGAAGTAAACGTCTTTGAAGGGGAATTTGCCCGTGTATTCATATCCAGCCATGATCATGCGTGCCACCCAGAAGAATATGATGTCGGGGCCGGTCACGAGGACGCTGGTTGGGTAATAGTATTTGAATTCTTCGTTGTCGGGATCGAGGATGCCATTGAAGAGAGAGATGGGCCACAACCATGATGAGAACCACGTGTCGAGGGCATCTTCATCTTGCTTCAGATCGGAGAACTGGAGAGCGGGGTTGCCTGATTTCTCGCGTGCCAGGGCCAAGGCCTCTTGTTCTGTCTCTGCCACGACGTAACCGCCCGAGGGGAGATAGTAGGCGGGGATGCGGTGGCCCCACCAGAGCTGACGTGAGATACACCAGTCTTTGATGTTTTCGAGCCAATGGCGGTAGGTGTTTTTATACTTGACAGGATAAAGCCTGATTTCGTCGTTCATAACCGGCGGCAACGCCAAGTCGGCAAAATGCTGCATCTTCAGGAACCACTGCGTGGAGAGCTTTGGCTCAATGGGGACACCGGTGCGCTCCGAGCAGCCGATCTTGTTGTCGTAATCTTCAATGCGCTCCATCAGGCCAGCCGCTTCCAAATCTTTGGCAATCTGGCGGCGGACATCGAAGCGGTCTTGGCCAACGTACATGCCGGCAGCCTCGGAGATGGTTGCGTCGTCGTTGAAGATGTCGATGGTTTCGAGATTGTATTTTTCTCCAAGCATGTGGTCGTTGACATCATGGGCGGGGGTGACTTTCAAGCATCCTGTTCCAAATTCAATGTCAACATATTCGTCTTCGATGACGGGAATGACGCGTCCGACAAGAGGGACTATCACTTTCTTTCCCTTGAGCCAATGGTTTTTGGGGTCGTTGGGATTGATACACATCGCGACGTCGCCCATAATGGTCTCGGGGCGTGTCGTTGCCACGACGGCATAGCGCCCTTCTGCGTCTTCATGAATGATTTCGCCTTCTTCGCCTGTTGCTCCGAGGCCGTCGTCGGATGCGACGCGATATTTCATATAATAGAGCTTCGTGTGCTCTTCTTTGTAAACCACTTCTTCGTCGGAGAGAGCCGTCTTGGCCTTGGGGTCCCAGTTGACCATGCGGACGCCACGATAGATGAGTCCTTTGCGGTATAGGTCAACAAAGACCTTGATGACGCTTTTTGAGCGGGTTTCGTCCATGGTGAACGACGTGCGGTCCCAGTCGCACGAAGCTCCTAGACGGCGCAACTGCTTGAGAATGATGCCGCCGTGCTCGTCGGTCCAATCCCAGGCATGCTTCAGGAAGTCTTCACGGCTGAGGTCTGATTTCTTAATGCCGCGCTCCGCCAGGCGTGCCACGACTTTTGCTTCTGTGGCGATTGAGGCATGGTCGGTGCCAGGCACCCAGCAGGCGTTTTTGCCTTCCATACGGGCACGTCTGACGAGGATGTCCTGGATTGTCTCGTTGAGCATGTGTCCCATGTGCAACACGCCGGTCACATTGGGAGGAGGTATTACAACCGTATATGGTTTTCGTCCGTCGGGCTTAGAATTGAACAGCTTGTGTTCCATCCAATATCTATACCATTTGCTTTCGACATTTTCAGAACTGTATTTACTTGCTAATTCCATGTTGATAGAGAGTATGTTATATCTTTTATTTCTGCTATTATATGTATAAGGGAAATGACGGGAGGTCACGAATTCATCGACAGGAGAAATTCTTCATTGTTTCTCGTTGTCTCCATTCTCTTCTTCACCTCGCTCATGGCTTCAATGGCGTTCATATCTGCGATGTATTTGCGCAAAATCCACATGCGATTGAGCGTCTGCTGGTCTTGGAGCAGATCGTCACGACGCGTGCTTGAAACAACCAAATTGACGGCGGGGAAGATTCGCTTGTTTGACAATGAGCGGTCGAGCTGCAATTCCATATTGCCTGTTCCCTTGAATTCCTCGAAGATGACTTCGTCCATCTTCGATCCGGTGTCGATCAACGCTGTCGCGATGATGGTCAGCGAACCGCCACCTTCTATGTTGCGAGCCGCACCAAAGAAGCGCTTGGGCTTTTGCAACGCATTTGCATCGACACCACCAGTCAGCACTTTTCCCGAGGCTGGGGCAACCGTGTTGTAGGCACGCGCAAGACGGGTGATGGAATCGAGGAAAATGACTACGTCGTGGCCACACTCAACCATTCGCTTTGCTTTCTCCAAAACGATGTTGGCGATTTTCACATGTCTTGAAGCGGGCTCATCGAACGTTGACGCAATGACCTCTGCCTTGACTGTGCGCGCCATATCTGTGACTTCTTCCGGACGTTCGTCAATCAGTAGCATCATAAGATAGGTCTCAGGATGGTTTTCGGCGATGGCGTTGGCGATGTCCTTCATAAGCATGGTCTTACCTGTCTTGGGCTGCGCAACGATTAGCGCACGTTGCCCCTTTCCGATAGGCGTAAACAGGTCGATGACTCTGCGCGAGAGGCTGTCGTTTTTCCCGCTACACAGGTTGAATTTTTTTTCGGGGAATAGGGGAGTGAGGTGCTCGAAAGACACGCGGTCGCGGATGTCCTTCGGGGCCAATCCGTTGATGTGTGCAATTTCCAAAAGGGTGAAGAATTTCTCTCCTTCACGCGGAATCTTCACCAGCCCTTCAATGACATCTCCTGTTTTCAATCCGTATTGGTAAATCAGATTGGGGGCGACATAAATGTCGTCGGGGGAGGTCAGATAGTTATAGTCTGACGAACGTAGAAAACCATAGCCTTCATTCAAGATTTCAAGCACACCGCGAGAATCAAGGGTTTGCGGGATTGCCAGTTCTTCGTCGTTGTCTTGGGCGAACTGGTCGTTTTCCCCGTATTCTTGTCGCTCCTGTGACAGCAGGCCCTGAGCGCCGCGCGGCTCTTGTTCGTTATGAAAATCGTGGTTTCCACGGTAATCCGGAATATTCCGGAACCCCATATTTCTGGCATTTTCCCTTGCTTCGGCAAAACCTCTGTCGTGGGGTTTGATGCCTTCGAAAACGGGCGGAATGTCCTGCAATATGATAAAATCGTTTGCAACGACCTGTGCCGACCTTTGCTCTTCCAAAGAGATTTCCTTTCTCCAGATGTCTGATTCTGCATCATCGGCAGCAGATTTTTTTCTCAGTGCCTCCAAATCGGCATTGTTCGCAGAGACGTCAGTATGTGAGTCTTCGCTCTGACGGTTTTGCTGCTGGATTTGCTCCGTGATGAAATCGGGGACATCGGAATCTGACTGGAGATATTCGGGCTGCTCGTCCTTTCGGGTGCCGCCATCCGCTTGCTCTTGTGAAGACGGCTCTACGCTGTTTCCCGTTTTCACGACTTCAGCGGCGTCGCTGGCCAAACGTTCTTCATTCGTATTTTCCGCCGACATGCTGCCAGACACGGCAGCGAAGGAGGCTGGCTCATGAAGATGGTTTTCATCTGGCAGCACTCCATCTTGAGCGGACTTTGTTTGCGCAAGCTGATCTGTCACATCAGAGGCAGGAATGCTCCCAACAGGAGCAGAAGTTATGAGGGCGTTTTCCGCCTCTGCATTTTCTTCCTTCGACACGCGCGAGGTGCCGATCCTTTTTCTGCCCGGCTTTGCGTCCGAAGGGGACGCGTCGGAGGTCGGCTTGGCAGTTTTGCTGGCGCTCGTTTTGCTCCTGCTGGTGGCAACGCGCGGCTTTCTGCCCGTCAATTCCATTCTGTTCATTTCAGCACTTTTGATTTCAGCCTGAACGTCTAAGATGTCGTAAACGAGATCTTCCTTGTCATTGCTGTCTTTATGTTTCGTGCCTAATGCCGTAGCAACAGAACGCAACTCCTCAATATCCTTATTTAGTAATTGTTCCTTGGTGAAAAGTGGCATTGTATAACATTTATTTTGTGTATATCTCATTTAAACCCAAAGGGGCCTAAATGGATTTTCAATTCGTAAAAAATCTTTGATGGATGATCAACACAAGTCCTTGTGTTTCCTTGTATTTTAAAGTCTTAGTCAACATTAAAAAATGAGTAATGATTTTGCAACTTTCCTTTGTGCGAAATAATCATTAACACCATATACCTATAAGAGATGACTATGCATATGCAAATTTAGTTACTTTGTTTCTTTTACCGAATATTAAATGCTCGGTTTGGTTTTTCTTGCCGCCTTTTAAACATAATAGTGATACATGCGCATTTTAATAATTCTTGCTAAAGTCTCTTCGAATCGGCAGACATACTGGCGAAGATGTATTTCTTTGAGCGCCCAGCGTTTGTAACCCATTATTTTTGATTAATTTTGCATCAAATGCGCCCAGTCGACAATACATGCCTGACGACAGGCGGCATGATTTTGCGGTCAATAAAAAATTCCATACAAGAATGACATATCAAGAAACTGTTCAATATCTCTTTGAAGCCACACCGCTTTTTCAACATATCGGTGGCAAAGCGTATAAACCAGGCTTGCAGACATCGCTTTGCCTTGATGAGCATTTCGGCCATCCTCACAAGAGTTACCCGATTGTTCACGTGGCGGGAACGAATGGAAAAGGATCTTGCTCGCACACTATTGCGGCGATTTTGCAACTGGCAGGTCTGCGTGTTGGATTGTTCACCTCGCCACATCTGCTGGATTTCAGAGAGCGCATACGGATTAACGGAAAAAAGATTCCAGAGGATACGGTTGTTCAATTCGTTGAAAGCGAGAAAGGCTTTTTCGAACCGCTGCATCCGTCGTTCTTCGAATTGACAACGGCATTGGCCTTCAAATATTTCGAAGATGAGCACGTGGATGTGGCAGTTGTTGAAGTGGGACTTGGAGGACGATTGGATTGCACGAATATCGTCACGCCGAAATTGTCTGTCATAACAAACATCAGTTTAGACCACACGCAATTCCTTGGCTCTACCCTCTCTGAAATCGCCTATGAAAAAGCAGGAATCATCAAGCCAGGGGTGCCTGTGGTCGTTGGAGAGGATTTGCCTGAGACGCGGCAGGTTTTTCTTGATAAAGCAAAAGAAAACAATTCGCAGATTATTTTTGCTGAAGACAAACCAGAAGTCGTCAACAGCACGATGACGGAGAATTATACGCGCCTTTATGAGACTGTCGGTTACGGCACATTTGAGGGGCAACTGGCCGGAGAATGCCAAATCAAAAACACGAACACCATCCTGCACGTGGTTCCGCTCTTGCTGAAACAAGGACTGCTGCCGCAGTCGTACAACGATAAAAAACGAATCACGGCGTTGGTTCGCGAGGCTTTTTCAGAGGTGAGCTCTTTGACAGGGCTGATGGGGCGCTGGCAATATGCTGGTCATCGTCCGGACATTGTGCTCGATACGGGACACAACACGGGAGGATGGGCATACCTCGGGAAGGCGCTTCAAAGCGGAAACTACCCTCAGGTGCATGTCATTTTCGGCATTATGGCAGACAAGGACGTCGACGGCGTACTCTCGTTCTTGCCACAAAAATTGCACTACTACTTCACAAGGGCTTCTGTGGCAAGGGCCTTGCCGCCAGAAGCGCTACGTGACAGAGCCGAAAAATTTGGCTTAAACGGAGGGGTTTTCAATTGCGTATCAGATGCGCTTGAAGCTGCTTTGAAGAACGCCAAACCAGAAGATCTGGTCTACGTTGGAGGCAGCAGTTTCATTGTTGCTGACTATTTGGCAATAAACGATAAGAACGAAAACAAATAGGATTCAGACACCCACTTAAATACATAATAATTAGCAAGATATGACAAGATTAAAATATAAATACTTTAACTTATCGTTGGGCCTCTTGTGTGTTCTGACGATGTGCTTCGCATGCAAGGAGAACAAGCACGAAGACTGGTCGGAGGCACGGACGAAAATGGAACAAAAGGGGCAGGCATATCTGATGCTTTCCAGGCAAGCCCTCTCTGAAAAGAATTTTACAACAGCGCGAGAAAAAGTCAATTTGCTGCGCAAGGAATGCGAATTGGCGCTCTCTGCCCGCGAAGAAGGTATCCTGCTGATGGATTCCATCAATCTCTTTGAAGCAGAGGAGCAATTCCGAACGGCGTGTGAGGATTCCACGGCAGCATCTGCGAGGGAATCTATAGAAGACCTGCAGCAGAAAATCTGCTTCTACCAAAGAAAGTTGGAACACGACAAAAAATCCAAGGAAGCGGGAAACCAAGAAATCAATAAATAAACGGCACTTCTAAAACTCCACACTCTACCATCTACGCATGTCGGCTATTAAAAAAGAACTAAACACGGCGCAATGGGATGCTGTTTCCTATTGTGAGGGACCATCGCTCATCATTGCAGGGGCCGGTTCCGGAAAAACCCGCGTATTGACCTATAAAATCGCATATCTCATCGAGCAAGGCATGGAGCCTTGGCGGATACTGGCGCTCACCTTCACCAATAAGGCCGCACGCGAGATGAGAGACCGCATAGCCAATGTCGTCGGTTTTGAATCTGCACAAAATATATGGAACGGGACGTTCCATAGCATCTTCGCCAGAATCCTAAGACTGGAATCGGATGTCATCGGCTATCCGCACGATTTCACCATATACGACCAAACTGATTCCCGTTCGCTCATCAAGAACATCGTCAGGGAAATGGGCCTTGACGACAAAACGTACAAGCCAAACATTGTGTCGGGCAGGATTTCAGAAGCTAAAAATGCCCTGGTGTTGCCAGGCGCATATCTGAATGACAGAAATGTGTGGGAGCGCGACCAGAGAGACGGCATCGGGAAAACGGGGGAGATTTACCGCACTTACATGCAGAGATGCTTCGCAGCAGGAGCTATGGATTTCGACGACCTCCTGCTCAACACCTTCCTTCTCTTCCAGGAACACCCAGAGGTGAGAGGTAAATACAGCGAACGTTTCTCATATATCCTTGTTGACGAATACCAGGACACGAATGTTGCACAACACCGCATCATCACGCAACTAACCTCCCCCACTTCGAAAATTTGCGTTGTCGGAGACGACGCACAGAGCATCTATTCCTTCCGAGGCGCACGCATCGACAATATATTGGGCTTTCAGGAGCAATACCCCACAGCAAAATTGTTTAAACTGGAGCGCAACTACCGTTCGACACAAAACATCGTCAATGCTGCCGACAGTCTGATCAAACACAATGCGGTTCAAATTCCCAAAAAAGTGTACAGCGAAGCGGAAGTCGGAGAACCTCTGAAAATCATAGAAGCCTACAGCGACAAAGAGGAAAGCATCAAGGTGGCGGGAGTCATACGAAATCTGCACAACGTGCACGACGTTCCCTACAATGAAATTGCGATTCTCTACCGTACAAATGCCCAAAGCCGCTCTTTTGAAGAGACCTTCCGCTCTGCTGGCATGCCATACAGAATCTATGGGGGGCTGTCGTTCTATCAGAGGAAAGAGGTGAAGGACCTGCTGGCCTACTTCAGATTGATATGCAACCCTTCTGATGAAGAGGCCTTCAAGCGCATTGTCAACTACCCCGCAAGGGGCATCGGGGCCACAACCATGTCAAAGATACAGATGGCAGCGGTGGAAAACGGGGAAACCCTGTGGAATGTAGCAGCCAACCCGCAAAAGTTCCAAGTGTCTCTCAGCAAAAGCACCAAAGGGAAGCTCTTGGCGTTTTTGGCGCTCATCGAAAAATTTCGCAATGACCTACACCGGAAAAACGGCTCCAGCCTCGCAACCGACATTCTGTATTCAGCAGGAATCAACGCCGATTTGCTTGCCGACACCAGCGCTGAAGGCATCAGCAAAAAAGAGAACATCGAGGAATTGCTCGGCGCCATCAAAGCCAACGAAGATGAAGCGAGAGGCAGCAACGCCGCAATCGTGCCGCTGACCGACTATATCTCCAAAGTGTCCCTACTGACGGATGCCGACCAGAAAGACGACGGCTCGCCCCGCATCACCCTGATGACGGTGCATGCAGCCAAGGGACTGGAATTTGACGCCGTCTTCGTGACTGGGCTTGAAAACGACCTCTTCCCCAATTCAAACGCCCGTTTCTATCCTAAGGAAATGGAGGAAGAAAGACGCCTCTTCTACGTTGCCATCACACGCGCCAAAAGCCGCTGCTATCTGACATACGCCAAAAGCCGCTTCAGATTCGGCAATATGGAATTTGGAGAGCCAAGCATCTTCCTGCGGGAGATAAACCAGAAATACTTAGACAAAAGCCCCTTTGCCGCGTCTGTCAGCACCACGCCAGGCCGCATCCCCAACAAAAACGCATTCTCGAAGAGTACATCTTCTTTATGGGACAATCCTCCGTCGGGCACCACCTGCCAAGAAGAGCGGCATCAGTCGAAGCCCCGTGCGTCATCGCGCGAAACAGCCGACGACAAGCGGTTCAAGAAAAGAATCTACAGCAACGGAAGAATCTTGCAACAGATAGGCTCAAGCTCCAAGGCGAACGATTCTGCTACGCCGCCAGAAATGCTTTCATCTGCCGTTGAATACGGCTCCACCACGTTGAAAGCGGGAGACAAAGTCGCCCACGAACGCTTCGGAATGGGAACTGTCATCTCTGTGGAAGGAAGCGGCAATGGTGCAAAAGCGCAAATTGATTTTGAAAAAGGAGTCGGAATAAAAAAACTATTGCTTAAATTTGCAAAGCTCAGCAAGATTGAGTGACCTCAGCAAAAAAGCCGAGACGCTCCGCCTCGCCGCAAGCCCCCGCGCCTCTCTGTCAAGTGCGCCTTCCCTGCTTTGATAATATAAAATAATTTTTGAATACCTATTTATGATACAATCAATGACCGGCTATGGCAAAGCCGAAATCCATTTCAACGGAAAGAAAATCCATGCAGAAATAAAATCCCTCAATTCAAAAAACCTCGACCTTTCAGCACGCATCGCCCCCATTTATCGGGAAAAGGAAATGGAGGTGAGGAAATTCATTGCCGCGCAACTTGAAAGAGGAAAAGTCGATTTCAATCTCTGGGTTGAAAAAGACCAGGCGTCTTCCTTCCTTCCAATCAACCAAGAAGCAGTCAAAGACTACACCCGCCAGATTCGCGCCATTTCTGAAAGCAACAACATTCCTTTTCCAGAACAAGGCATCTGGGAAGTACTCATAAAACTTCCAGAAACCATGCAGCCCAATGTCGTTGAAGACCTAACAGAGGAAGAATGGAAAGCAGCGTCCCAAGCTGTCGCCGAAGCAGTTGGCCACCTCGTTGAATTCCGCACGCAAGAAGGACTGGCCCTGCAAAAGAAATTTTCAGAGAAAATCGACAACATTGAGCGTCTTCTCGGAGAAATCGAACCGTTTGAGAAATCGCGCGTTGAAAAAATCCGCCAGCGCCTGACAGAGCGTCTGGAAGAACTGAAAGGCGTGGACTACGACAAAAACCGCCTGGAACAAGAGCTCATTTACTATATTGAGAAACTCGACATCAGCGAAGAAAAACAAAGACTTGCCAACCATCTGAAATATTTCCGCGAAACAATGGAAACCAGCCACGGACAAGGCAAGAAATTAGGATTCATCGCCCAGGAAATGGGAAGGGAAATCAACACAACGGGCTCGAAGAGCAATCAGGCAGAGATGCAGAACATCGTTGTGAAAATGAAAGACGAGTTGGAACAAATCAAAGAACAGGTTCTTAATGCCCTATAATCAACACACATCATGGAAGAAACCACTGTTGCAAAGAAAGCCGACGGGCGCGTAATCATCATTTCCGCACCCAGCGGAACAGGAAAAAGCACCATCATTTCATATCTGATGACGCTAGGGCTCAATCTGCACTTTTCTGTGAGCGCAACGAGCCGCCCGCCACGCGGGAAGGAAGTAGATGGTGTTGACTATTTTTTTCTCACGCCAGAAGATTTCCGCCAACGAATTTCAAAGGGCGACTTTCTGGAATATGAGGAAGTCTATGAAAACCGCTACTACGGAACGCTCCGCACTGAGGTCGACAAACAGCTGGCAAACGGCGATAATGTGGTCTGCGACATTGACGTCGTCGGCGCGCAAAACATAAAAAAAATATATGGTGGCCGCGCATTCAGCCTTTTCATAAAACCACCCTCAATTGACGCCCTACGCCAACGGCTTGAAAATCGCGGCACCGACTCGCAGGAAGTCATCCAGCAACGCATCAACCGTGCAGAATTTGAACTCTCGCAAGCCCCCAACTTCGATGCCTGCATCGTCAACGACGTGTTGCAGAAAGCCCAGGAAGAGGCAGCCAACGCGATTAGGCAGTATCTCGAAACAGCCGCGGAATAATCCCCCCACTCTCCCATTCACGAAGAAACATGCGCGTAACAATTTACGGGGGCTCTTTCAGCCCCATCCATAAGGGACACATCGCCTTAGCCAGCCAAATCATCAAAGAAGACATGGCCGATGAAGTGTGGCTGATGGTATCGCCACACAATCCGTTGAAGTCAACCAACGACCTATGGCCAGTTGACCTCCGTCTGAAACTCTGTGAGAAAGCAGTTGAAGGGCTGGAGAAAATAAAAGTCTCCGATCTGGAGACGCGTTTGGAAAAACCGTCCTACACCTATAAAACCCTGCGCGAACTATCACGTCTCCACCCCCAAGTCCAGTTCTCAATACTCATCGGTTCCGACAACTGGGCCTGCTTCGACCGTTGGGCACACCACGAGGAAATCCTAACACACCACTCCCTCATCATCTATCCGCGCCAGGGCTTCCCCATCAACCCCCATCTTCTGCCGCCGCAAACCAGCCTGCTCAACGCCCCTCTCCTGCCCTACAGTTCAAGCGAGATAAGGCAGCGCTTGAAAGCAGGGCGCCCCATCAACCACATGCTGCCTCCAAACGTAGCCGAAATGATTGCCACGACGGAGTATGCTGGAAAACGGCAGACAAACTGATAGTTTCTGAAAATCCACTCAGCTTTTACGCCGCCACTAACACGCGCGCCCCACATTCGCTATGCTGCAAAAAACAGATAATCCCCCAACAATAAAAACAACAAACATACAATGGATAGAAAACAACTTGTAGACAACATCTTCAGAAAGAAATCCTTTCTCTGCGTCGGACTCGACACGGATTTGAAGAAAATCCCAAACCACCTCCTCAACGACCCCGACCCCATCTTCGCCTTCAACAAGGCAATCATTGACGCAACAGCGCCCCATTGCGTTGCCTATAAACCCAACTTGGCCTTCTACGAGTGCTACGGCATGATGGGATGGAAAGCTCTGGAAAAAACAATCGAATACATCAGAACCAACCACCCCGACCAATTCATCATCGCTGACGCCAAGCGCGGCGACATCGGAAACACCTCAGCCATGTATGCCAGATGCTTCTTCGAAGAAATGGACGTCGACGCGCTGACGGTGGCCCCATACATGGGCAGCGACAGCGTTGTCCCCTTCTTGAAATACCCAGGAAAATGGGTGATCCTACTTGCCCTGACAAGCAATGCCGGTTCCCACGATTTCCAGTTGCTACGTGAAGAAGGCGGCAAGCGCCTGTTTGAGAAAGTGTTGGAAACATCGCAGGAATGGGGCAGCAACGAGCAGATGATGTATGTGGTTGGCGCAACGCAAGGCAAACGCTTTGCAGACATACGTAAAATAGTCCCCAACCACTTCCTCCTCGTCCCGGGCGTTGGCGCACAAGGCGGTTCGCTGCAAGATGTTTGCAAATACGGCATGACAAAGGAGTGCGAACTGCTCGTCAATTCCTCACGCGGCATCATCTATGCAGACCACACAGAAAACTTCGCTGTTGCCGCTGGAGCCGCCGCAAAGGAATTGCAGGCTGCGATGGCAGTGGAGCTAAACAAGGTGCAGGGGAAATAAGATAAAAAGACGAGAAACAGACCATCCCCTCTGCATAAACAATACGACCATTAATTGGTTACATGGCAAACGCCTTGGAAACATACAAATCGCCTTGCAAGGAAAATTAATGTTTGCCGGTAAAGGGGGGCGCTCCAACAAGATTAAACAAATATATAAGGGAAAAGCTGCGATGCGCCGCGTCACAGCTTTTTCTGTTTTGTGGTTGCTCTAAGATTATCGCCCCTCATCAAGCCCCTCCCCCTAAAATGTTTATTATAAACATCAACGATATTATCAGTTTTTTGTGTAAGTTTGCAAAATGAAGCAGTTGCCCCTCGTGGAAACGTTTTGTGGGGGATGAAGAGGACATCCCCCACAAAACGTTTTATCACGCAAGTCCATCCCGATGGGACACTTCCACATCCCTGACTTACATCGGGCATGTGGAAACGGGCTTCAAATCACAAACCACACATTTACAAAAGACACTTTCTTCCAAATAGACATGACAGAAATAGAATTCAAAATAGAATATGCCACGCAGTGGGGGGAGATTCTCTGCCTATGCCACAAAACTGCAGGGAGCACTCTACAACAGACGATTATGCACACCAGCAACGGACAGATTTGGGAGTGCAGCATCGAGGTCGCCCCGTTTGCCTTGGTGGAATACCACTACATGGTGGCACGGCAAGAGGATATGAAAACGGTACGCACCATGAGGCAGGGGATTTTCAAACTACTGACGGGCAGAGAGAGGCGCATCGTCGCCCACGATCATTGGGCCGCTAACGACATTAACGATGTGTTTCTCCACACGGCTTTTTCAAAATGTGTGTTCAAGGCTGGAGGGGGGAACAAACGACAATGGTCCTCTAATGGGGCAAACACGCTCTGCCTGCACACGACACCCCCACCGGCAGGCTGCTGGTGGGGGATTGTCGGCAGCAGCAAGACGCTGGGAGAATGGCAGGAAGGCGGCGCAAAGCGTCTCACTCAAACTGGGCCTTATGAGTTCTGCACTATGCTGGAGGAGAAAGACGCCATTCGCGGACTGGAGTATAAATATGTGCTTGTCAACGACGATTCGTCGAAACCCTACGTATGGGAAACAGGAGAGAACAGGGTTTTGCCGCCTCTAAAGGAGGGGGGAAGAATGGTTGTTAACGACGGCGGCGTGCGCATCGCCTGCACCCCCTGGCGCGGGGCTGGTGTCGTGATTCCCGTTTTCTCGCTCAGAAGCGATGGCAGCCAGGGTATCGGCGACTTCGGCGACCTGAGGCAGTTTGTCTCATGGTCTGCCAGCGTGGGATTTAAATGCGTTCAGATTCTCCCCATCAACGACACGACATCATCTGGAACTTGGCACGACTCATATCCCTACAACGGCATCTCTGTCTTTGCGCTTCACCCCATCTATCTCGACTTGAGGGAATGGAAGGACTGGAGCGGTTTTGCACCCTACAAGGAACAGGCTAAAGGAATTAACAGACTTCCGAAAGCTGACTATGAAGCGGCCTTCGCGCTAAAGATGGATTTTCTCTCAGCGCTTTATCTGGCCTTCGGGGAGGAAATCATGGAGACAAGCGCGTTTCATGCGTTTTTCGACACCAACGAGAAATGGCTCATCCCCTACGCCTGCTATTGCAGTGAGAAGGCGCAAGCGATTGGACTTGCAGGGGCTGACGACCTGGCGTTTTTTTACTTCACGCAATTCTTGCTTTACAGGCAGATGATGGCAGCGCACGACACGGCGCGACAGTGTGGCGTGATTCTGAAGGGCGACATCCCCATCGGGGTATGCGCTGACAGCGTGCCTGCCACCGTTGATTGCCAGCTGTTTCACTTTGACGGTAGTGCGGGAGCGCCGCCCGATGATTTCGCCCGCGAAGGTCAAAACTGGGGCTTCCCAACTTATAACTGGGAAAACATGGGGAAGGATGGTTACAGATGGTGGAAGGAGCGTTTGAGGAGCATGGGGCAATTTTTCGACGCCTACCGCATTGACCATGTACTGGGCTTCTTCCGTATATGGGAAATTCCTTCATGCCAGGTGCAGGGGCTGATGGGGCATTTCCGTCCGGCTCTGCCTCTCAGCGAGAAGGAGATCTATGGATGGGGCTTCCATGCTGACATCGAACGCTACTGCCGTCCCTTTGTGACAAAAGCAGAAAGAGAAAGGCTGAAGGAGCAGTTTCCGCATGCCGATCTCGACCATTTCTTGATACAGGCGGCCGACGATTCTTTCGAACTGCGTGAGCACGTTGACACTCAGCGAAAAATTGCGGGTCTTGATTGTGACGAAAAGTTAAAGAAAGCCTTGATGGAGATTGCGGCAGAGGTGCTCTTTATCAAGGATCCTGACGGAGGGGGCTATCACCCGCGCATTATGGGGCATGAAACGCGTGCGTTCCAGACGCTTGACAACCATTGCCGACAGGCGTTCAACAGCCTCTATGAGGATTTTTTCTACCGGCGCCACAACCAATTTTGGGCGCAAAAGGCGCTCGAGAAAATGGAGAAAATCATGGTGCCGAGCGGCGACGAAATCATGGATTCCATGCTGCCATGCGCGGAAGACCTCGGAATGGTGCCTAGCTCTGTGAAGGGCGTGCTGGAACGGCTGCAGATATTGTCGCTGGAAATACAACGCATGCCCAAGAAATTCGGCGTGCGATTTGACAACTTGAAGGAGAACCCTTACCTCTCTGTAAGCACCATTGCCACCCACGACATGCCGCCCTTCCGACTGTGGTGGCACGAGAACAGAGAAGAGGCGCAGCTTTTCTACCACGAGGTGCTCAAGCGCGAAGGAGATGCCCCTGAGGATGCCACACCGGAAATCTGCGAACAGGTTGTCAGCGAACACTTGAAATGCCCCTCTATGCTGTGTGCCAACAGCCTGCAAGACTACATGGCGATTGACGGCGACTTGCGCAACCCATATTATGAAGAGGAACAAATTAATGTGCCCTCTAATCCCAACCAATACTGGAATTATCGTATGCATCTGACCATTGAGCAACTGGCTGGGGCTTCCTCTTTCAACGAAAAACTGCGTATGCTCATCAAAAGCAGTGGACGCTGACGCCACACGCACGCGCCGTGTGTGCCGTAAAAATACGGCAACCCTGGAATGTTATTTTGAAGTGCAGCCGCTAGATGATTTCCCGTTCAGCGGCGAAAATCATAAAAACATATAAAAGGCTTTCGTTTTGTGCGGACACGAAGACGGGACTACTATGTTTTTAATATATTTGCATGATGAAGTTGTCTGAACTTTTATGAAATTCAAGAGTTGCCTTTATTTTCGAGGCGTTTTGGGGCCTTGAAGAAGGAATGTAGCGGGCTACGTGACTGATGAAGGGTTAAAAAAACGCCCCCCAAAAAAGTGAAGCTTGAATTTAGAAGAGATGAAACTCCAATTCAAATCTTCGTCAGAAAAATTTGGACGACTTCAATATTTCAAACGCAACAAAGAAAAATACAATGAAAAAGATTTTATCTCTTCTGCTGGTGTTCATGACCAGCATGATCTCAGCCCATGCCCAATTTGAAAGGGGTGTGAAATACGTTGGCGCTTCAGCCTCTGGATTGGGATTTTCATACAGTTCGAACGAGAAATTCCGCCTCGGACTTGACGCGCATGCGGGCTATTTTGTGGCCGACTGCCTCATGCTGAATGCAACGGCAGGCTACGAACACAAGCGCAATCTTGACGATGTGCGCATTGGTGCTGGCGCACGCTACTATTTCGACCAGTGTGGCATCTATCTCGGCGCTGGAGCTGAATACAACCATTTCACCAAGAAAAACAACGACTTGATGATACCGCTATTGAATTGTCGTATTATTTTGTTCCTACAGTTGTCTTGAAGAAGGAGCGTAGCGGGCTACGTGACTGATGAAAGGCAGCTGTAGGGGCAAAAGAATATGGCAAGGCAATATCAGACAGGTTCTCCCCTACATGGATACTATAAAATAATTTTGAATACCTACTTAATAAAGCGCCACATATACACAAATCAAAACATGTCAAGAACTGAAATATCCACCCTCGGCGAATTTGGCCTTATTGAACATCTCACGAGAGGGCTGGCTTCCTCTAACGCTTCAACAAAGAAGGGCGTTGGCGACGACTGCGCCGTGCTCGACTATTCGAACGGCGGCAGCAAGTTGCGCACACTCATCACGAGCGACATGCTCATGGAAGGCATCCATTTTGACCTGGTGTACACCCCGCTCAAGCATCTGGGATATAAAGCCGCCATGGTTAATCTCTCCGACGTTTATGCTATGAACGGCACGCCCCGACAAATGACGGTCAATCTGGCCATTTCACGTCGGTTCTCCATCGAAGATATCGACGACCTGTATGCCGGCATACGCATGGCCTGCAAGAAACACAATGTAGACATCGTCGGTGGCGACACAACATCATCATTGACGGGCTTGGCCATCAGCATCACCTGCATCGGAGAAGTGCAAGAGGACGACATCATATACAGAAACGGAGCGCACGACACTGATCTCATCTGCGTGAGCGGAAATCTGGGCGCCGCTTATATGGGACTGCAACTGATGGAGCGCGAGAAAGCCGTATTTGAATCGCAGGTTGCAAAAAACAAAGAAGCTGCGATTCAACCTGATTTCAGCGGACGCGAATATCTCCTGGAAAGGTTGCTCAAGCCGGAAGCACGACGCGACATTGTTGAGAATATGCGCAATCAAGGCATACACCCGACAGCCATGATGGACATCAGCGACGGACTCTCATCGGAACTGAGACACATCTGCAAACAGTCGGGCACGGGATGCAGAATATATGAAGAACGAATTCCTGTTGACTATCAAACGGCCGTCACTGCCGAAGAATTCAACATGAACGTAACGACATGTGCGTTAAACGGAGGGGACGATTACGAACTGCTCTTCACCGTGCCTTTGACCGAACACGAGCTGGTTGAATCCATGGACGACGTTAAAGTCATCGGATACGTCACCAAGGCGGAATTGGGATGCGCACTCGTTTCACGTGACGGACAAGAATTCGAACTGAAGGCACAGGGATGGAATCCGCTTAAGGAAGACAAATAACCAGGCAACCCAACAAGATTGGAAACACCCCACGTCTGCGATTTCACCGTGACGCGAAGGAACATCGAATAAAATCCTTGTGAAGTACAACAAAAATAGGTAACTTTGCAGTCAAACTGGTATCCCAGAAGAAATCTGAGAACCGAAAATCAACCCCAAAAAGATAATCAGAAATTAACACATGATAGAGAAAATCAATGATTTGCTTGCCGAAGTCGGTACTTTGACAGCGAACGATGAAAAGGAATTAGAAGCATTACGCATCAAATACCTCAGCAAAAAGGGCGTAATGAACGAGTTGATGACCGCCTTCCGCGATGTACCAGGCGACCAGAAACGCGAATTGGGACAGAAGCTCAACACGCTGAAAAATGCCTTACAGGACAAAATCAACGGATTGAGACTCGCATTGTCCACTAAAGACAACAACCACGATGACCTTGACCTGACACGCACGCCCTACCCCATAAAGGTGGGGACACGCCATCCGCTATCAATCGTGAAAAGCGAAATCATTGACATCTTCTCCCGCTTGGGATTTTCTCTTGCAGACGGACCAGAAATCGAAGATGACTGGCACGTGTTTTCTTCCATGAACTTCCCTGAAGATCATCCGGCACGCGACATGCAGGACACTTTCTTCGTTGAACAGCACCCCGACATTGTCCTCCGCACCCACACCAGTTCTATCCAGAGCCGTGTCATGGAAACAACCGAACCGCCCATCCGTGTGATTTGTCCGGGACGCGTTTACAGAAACGAAGCCATCTCGGCACGCGCCCATTGCTTCTTCCATCAGATTGAAGGTCTGTATATAGACAAGGACGTCTCGTTTACCGACCTGAAGCAAGTGTTGCTCACCTTCGCACGCGAAATGTTTGGAGCAGAAACGAAAATCCGTCTTCGCCCCTCTTACTTCCCGTTTACAGAGCCAAGCGCAGAAATGGACATTTCCTGCAATATCTGCGGCGGGAAGGGCTGCGCATTCTGTAAGCAAACAGGATGGGTGGAAATTCTCGGTTGCGGAATGGTGGACCCCAATGTGCTTGAAGCCAATGGCATTGACAGCAAGAAATACAAGGGATATGCTTTCGGCATGGGCGTTGAGCGCATCACAAACCTGAAATATCAGGTCAAAGATTTACGACTGTTCTCTGAAAACGACATCCGCTTCTTGGATGAATTCATGGCAGCAAACTAAAATCGCATATTAGGAAACTGGACAGAAGCAAGCGTGCATTGACAAAAGGTATGCAAATGCGCAAAAAAGATATTGCAGCCTGCATTATGAAAATTAGAGAAGATGCTCCTTCGTATCTATATATACCCTATCAGTTAATTGCACGTAACATAAGCCGTTCCCACGAAATTTTCAAATAAACATAGCACCTTCGTTTTAGCCTGCCAAGCGGGGTAAACGGAGGTGTTTTCAATTTCTGGCATAGGCCACAGACAGACCACCACTATGGAGAAATTCAATCTACATGTGCTTGGATGCGGCAGCGCACAACCCACCTTGCGCCACCACCAGACATCGCAGGTGCTCAATATTCATGAAAAGCTTTTCATGATTGATTGCGGCGAGGGCACACAACAACAACTGAGAACCACACATCTGAGTTTCTCACGTCTGAACCATATTTTCATTTCGCATCTTCACGGCGACCATTGTTTCGGGCTCATCGGCTTGATTTCCACTTTTTCGCTGCTCGGACGCACAAAAAGTCTGCACGTGTATGCCCCTTCTGAATTGGAAGGACTTATGAGGCCGCAATTGCAGTTTTTCTGTAATGGCATCATGGCATTCGACGTCGTGTTCCATCCCTTCAGCACAAAGAAAGGGGCCGTTATCTATGAAGATAGGACCATATCGGTGGAAACCATACCGCTACGACACCGGATGCCCTGCTGCGGATTTATCTTCCGCGAGAAACCAGCACTGCCCCACATCAAGCGCGACATGATCGACTACCTGGGCATCCCCCACTTCGAAATCAATCGGATCAAACTGGGAGGTGATTGGACGAAAGCAGACGGTACCGTCGTTCCCCACCACATGCTGGTTACTCCTCCACGCGCCGCACGAAGTTATGCCTACCTCTCAGACACGGCCTTCCTGCCGGAACGTGCTCCCTTGATTAAAAACGTATCGGTGCTGTTTCATGAAGCCACTTTCGCCACGTCTGCCGCCGCCCGCGCCGCCCAAACAATGCACTCCACAGCAGCACAGGCAGCACAGATGGCAAAACTGGCCAACTGCGGTAAACTCATAATTGGGCATTTCTCGTCGCGCTACGAGAATGAGGATATCCTGCTGGAGGAAAGTCGCGAGATTTTTCCCAACACAATGCTTGCCTACGAAGGAATGCAACTTGAAATCGGCAACGAACAATAGGCACAACCGACAACATTTGAAACAAATAGTTCGTCATTTCCAACGATTTTCGTAACTTTGCGACAAATAAATAAAAGCAAATATGGCTAAAGAACTCAAAAATCTTACAAAAAGAAGCACAGACTATTCTAAATGGTATAACGAATTGGTTGTCAAGGCCGATTTGGCAGAACAGGCAGACGTTCGCGGCTGCATGGTAATTAAACCTTATGGTTATGCGATTTGGGAAACTATCCAGCAGGAATTAGACAAGCGATTCAAATCAACAGGCGTTCAAAACGTATATTTCCCTCTCCTCATCCCCAAAAGTTTTCTTTCCAAAGAAGCAGAACATGTGGAAGGATTTGCAAAAGAATGCGCCGTTGTCACCCACTATCGTTTGAAGGCCAATCCGGAAGGTGACGGCGTGGTGGTTGATCCAGCAGCAAAACTGGAAGAAGAACTGATTATTCGCCCGACGTCAGAAACCACTATTTGGAACACTTACCGCAAATGGATTCACTCATGGAGAGACCTTCCCTTGTTGTGCAACCAATGGTGTAACGTGATGCGTTGGGAAATGCGCACCCGTTTGTTCTTGCGCACCAGCGAATTTTTGTGGCAGGAAGGACATACGGCACACGCCACTAAAGAAGAGGCTGAGGCACGTGCAAAACAGATGCTTGACGTTTACGCCGATTTTGCAAAAGACATTTTAGCCATTCCAGTAGTTCGCGGCGTCAAGAGCGCAACAGAGCGTTTTGCAGGCGCACTTGACACATACACAATTGAAGCCATGATGCAGGATGGCAAAGCGCTCCAAAGCGGAACAAGCCACTTCCTCGGTCAGAACTTCGGCCGCGCTTTCAACGTGCAGTTTGTTGACAAAAACAACAAGATGGACTATGCCTGGGCCACCAGCTGGGGCGTCAGCACCCGTTTGATGGGCGCGTTGATTATGACACACTCAGACGACAACGGTTTGGTACTTCCTCCACACGTCGCTCCAATACAGGTGGTCATTGTGCCCATTTATAAGGGAGAAGACGAATTGCAGGCACTTGATGAAAAACTGGGCGGCCTGAGAGACCGTTTGCAGGCGATGGGCATTCGTGTGAAATACGATAATGCAGACAACAAGCGCCCCGGATTTAAATTTGCCGACTACGAATTGAAGGGTGTTCCAGTCAGAGTCGTCATGGGAGGTCGAGACCTGGAAAACGGCACCGTTGAAATCATGCGTCGCGACACGCTCGAAAAGGAAACCGTTTCTTTTGAAGGCATTGAAGACCACATAAAAAATCTGCTTGAGGAAATGCAACAAAACATCTTTAAGAAGGCTGAGACATTCCTCAAAGACAATATCTTCCCTTGCGACAATTACGAAGAGTTTAAGGAGAAAGTCAAAAACGGCGGTTTCTATCTCTGTCCTTGGGATGGCACGCCTGAAACTGAAGCACAGATCAAGGCCGACACGCAAGCAACCATCCGCTGCGTGCCTTACGGATTCAGCCAGGAAAATCTGGGAAATGACATGGTCAGTGGAAAACCTGCCACTTGCCGTGTCATTGTGGCCCGCAGCTATTAATCAATAAGAAGGCAGGTGGGCAGAACTTTTTTTTGAAAAGAGTTCCGACACTTGCCTGCTCATTTAATGAAGAAGCTACCTCCTTAAAAAAAAGGTGGCGGCTAGCCTCCAATTTATCATCATCCTTATATGATTTCTGTTGAATCATTAAAAGTTGAATTTGGCACACGTCCTCTCTTTGAGGACGTGTCTTTTGTAATAAACAAGAAAGACCGCATCGCGCTTGTCGGGAAAAACGGAGCAGGCAAATCAACACTTTTAAAAATCCTCGCCGCACAGCAGCAACCCACCTCAGGGAGCGTTTCTGTGCAGAACGACATCAGCATTGGCTATCTGCCTCAAGTCATGGTGCTTTCAGACAACCACACGGTCATTGAGGAAACGGAAAAAGCCTTTAGCCACATTCAGGAGCTGAAAGAAAAAGTAGACACACTAAACGAAGAATTGCTCAACCGTACGGACTACGAAAGCGAAAGCTACATGGAATTGGTTGAACGGTTCACCCACGAAAACGAGCGTTTCCAAATCATCGGTGGCATGAACTATCGCGCGGAAATGGAGCGTACACTTCAAGGACTCGGATTTGCAACGAGCGACTTCAACCGCCCGACAAAAGAATTTTCGGGAGGATGGCGCATGCGCATTGAGCTGGCCAAACTCTTGCTTCAACGCCCCGACGTGCTTTTGCTCGACGAACCAACCAATCATTTGGACATAGAAAGCATCCGTTGGCTGGAATCGTTCTTAGCCCGCTGCGGCAGCGCAGTGGTATTGGTCAGCCACGACCGCGCATTCATCAACAACGTCACCAACCGCACATTGGAAATTTCCTGCGGCCGAATCACCGACTATAAGGTGAAATATGATGAATATGTCAAACTGCGTGCTGAGAGAAGAGAGCAACAACTCCGTGCCTACGAAAACCAGCAAAAGGAAATTGCAGACATCAAGGACTTTATAGAACGGTTCAAATACAAACCGACGAAGGCAACACAAGTTCAGAGCAGAATCAAACAACTTGAAAGAATCGTGCCGATAGAGGTTGATGAGGTCGACAATTCCTCGCTCCATCTCAAATTTCCGCCATGCTCAAGAAGCGGCGACTATCCCGTGTTTTGCGATGGTGTCCGAAAAGACTATGGCGACCATTGCGTCTTCCACGATGTTGACCTCACCATCAAGCGCGGTGAGAAAGTGGCATTTGTTGGAAAAAACGGCGAAGGAAAGTCAACATTGGTGAAATGTATTATGGGAGAAATCCCCTTCACGGGAAATCTCAAAATCGGCCATAATGTTGAGATTGGCTACTATGCCCAAAACCAAGCCCAGTTGCTTGACGAGGAAATAACCGTGTTCGACACCATTGACCGCGTAGCGAAGGGCGACATCCGCCTCAAAATCAAAAACATCCTCGGTGCTTTCATGTTCGGTGGAGAAGCGTCTGAAAAGAAAGTGAAGGTGCTTTCAGGTGGCGAACGGAGCCGTCTGGCAATGATCAAACTGCTCTTGGAACCTGTCAACCTGCTCATCCTCGACGAACCGACAAACCATTTGGACATGCGCACGAAAGATGTGCTCAAAGAGGCCATCCTGGCCTTCGATGGTACAGTGATTCTCGTCAGCCATGACCGCGACTTTCTGGATGGCCTCGTTTCAAAGGTCTATGAATTTGGAGGCGGCCACGTCAGAGAGCATATCGGAGGCATCTACGATTTCCTTGAGAAAAAACAGATTGAAAACATCGATGACATCCAGCTAACGGCTTCTTCCCAGAAGAAAAATACGCCAGAGACTGAAACGGCGCAAGTGTCTGACAACAAACTTTCATACGAAGCAAGAAAAGAGAAGGCCAAATTGCTGAGAAAGGCAGAAAAATCCGTCGAGGAAAAGGAAAAACAGGTTCTGGAACTCGAACAGGAAATCAAGGAAATTGAAGCGATGTTGTCCACACCGGAAGGAGCGCAAGATGCCAAACTCTTCGCTCGGTATGACGAAGTGAAGAAGCAACTCAAGCAAGCCGAAAACGAATGGGAAGCAGCTATGGAAGAGGTTGAGACCCTCAATCAGTAATTGGAATCTAAAAGCAGGTGGTCAAAATGATTTTTATCGATGCTGACCACCCATCTAAAAAGCAGAATAACAATATGACTTTAAAAACAATGCTACTGCAAATCCTGGCCTTCAGCGCCGCAACGGGTTTTGCACAGACAACAGCACAAACAGGCATTGACAAGGCCAATATGGACCTCAGCGTCAAACCAGGAAACGACTTTTATCAGTATGCCGCTGGCGGCTGGATTGAAAGACATCCGCTCACCCCGGAATTTTCACGCTATTCCCAGTTTGACGAGCTCCAGGAAAACAACCAGAAGCAGCTGCACGAAATGATAGAGCAGTTCGCAAACAACACCTATCCCCAAGGCTCTCTCCAGCAGAAAATCGGTAGCCTCTATCGCCTTTCCATGGACAGCGTCAGAAGAAACAGAGAGGGCTATACGCCCATCAAGGGAAAACTGGCAGAGATTGAAAAAATTGCCGACCGTAAATCGGTGCAATACCACGCCGCACGCCTTTCAAGCGAAGGCGTGTCTACATTTTTCGGCTTTGGCTGTGACGCCGACCTCAAAGACTCGCAATGGAACCTCATGCAAGTCAATCAGGGCGGCCTTTCCATGGGAGAACGCGACTACTATCTGAGCGACGAAGAAGCCACGAAAAAAGTACGTGAAGGATATAAGGCCTATGTCAAGAAACTGTTTCTCATGACGGGCTGCGACGAAGCGACAGCCCAAAAGAGAATGGAGGCCGTCCTCAACATCGAAACGCGCATTGCAAAAGCATCATACAGTGCCACAAAATTGCGCGACGTTGAAGGCAACTACCACAAAATGAGCTATCAGCAACTGCTTGCCGACTATCCCGGCATCGACTGGAGCACGCTTTTCCTCCTCAACGGTGTCCCTGCCTTTGAATCCATCTCTGTTAATCAGCCTGAGCCCATCCACGAAGTTGAAAAAATTTTAGCCGAGAGCGCAATTGAAGACTTGAAGGCATATCTGTATTTCAAACTGGTGGATGATGCCACTGGCGCGTTGAGCGACGATTTCCGCAAGGAATCCTTCAACTTGTACGGACACATCATGAGCGGAGCCGAGCAAGATCGTCCGCGTTGGAAGCGTGGCGTTTCCGCTGTCGAGTCTGTCCTGGGCATGGCCGTCGGGAAGATGTATGTTGAAAAATACTTCCCCGAAAGTTCCAAGAAGAGAATGACCGAACTTGTCAGAAACCTTCAAATCGCCCTCGGACAGCGCATCGACCAGCAAAAGTGGATGAGCGAAGCAACAAAGAAGCAGGCCCACGACAAGCTGGATGCGTTCTACGTGAAAATCGGATACCCCGACACATGGATGAGCTACGATGCGCTTGACATCAACGATTCACTCTCATACTATGAGAACCTCGCCAAGGCCACCCAGTTTATGAGCCGCTACTACATCGAAAAGCGCGTCAACAAAAAGACCGACAAGACGGAATGGCTCATGACTCCGCAAACCATCAACGCCTACTACAATCCAACGACCAACGAAATCTGCTTCCCTGCCGGCATCCTGCAACCTCCATTCTTCAATGCCGAAGCAGACGACGCTTGCAACTATGGAGCCATCGGCGTGGTCATCGGACACGAAATGACCCACGGCTTCGACGATCAGGGCAGCCAATTCGACAAGGAAGGCAACCTTCGCAATTGGTGGACCAAAGCCGACGGAGAAAACTTCAAAGCACGCACCAAGGTCATGGCCGATTTCTTCAACAAAATCGAAGTGCTTCCTGGCCTACATGCAAACGGCGAACTCACCCTGGGCGAGAACATCGCAGACCACGGCGGTTTGAACATCGCTTTCCAGGCATTCCAAAACGCCACGAAAGAAAACCCGCTTGGCACCAAAGACGGCTTTACGCCCGAGCAGCGTTTCTTCCTGAGCTACGCCCTGGTTTGGGGTGGAAACATCCGCGAAGCCATGCTCCGTCAGCTCAACAAAATTGACCCACACTCCCCAGGACGCTGGCGTGTCAACGGTGCGTTGCCGCATATCGATGCTTGGTATAAGGCATTCAACATCACGAAGAAAGACGCCTTGTTCATTCCGAAAAACAAGCGCGTCGACATTTGGTAAATAAAACCAACCTGAAGCCATTGCATTGCTGTTCCCCTGCCCCAACGCAGGAACACTGATGCAATGGCTTCTCATTTTGAATACCTACTTACCATTACTAACACCCTAGGCTTCACCTCTGTCAACCTTCAAACACCCCCATCCACCATGCTCTTTCTCCCACAAGGCATGCCTGCCATCAACATTCTCCGCAAGGAAGGCGCAGACATTGCCACCTTTGACAAAAACAATATCTCTGGATTTCCGCAGGAAACACTGCGAATCCTGTTTCTGAACCTCATGCCGCAAAAAGCAGTGACGGAACTCGACATCGCGCGCGTCATCTGCCGCCATCACCGCCCCGTCGCACTGCTCCCGATGAAAATCGCCAACCAGACCTACAAAACCACTCCGCCGGAACACATGGAAAGGTTTTACACGGATTTCGAATACTTCGAAAACGCCCCAAACCCGCATTTCGATGGTATGATTGTGACAGGCGCACCGGTGGAGCACCTCCCTTTTGAAAATGTCAGATATTGGACGCAGCTATGCCACATCATGAACTGGGCAGAAGCCCACGTCCGTTCAACGCTGTATATCTGCTGGGGAGCACAAGCAGCCTTACAACATCTGTACGGCATCCCCAAGCACCAACTTCCCGCAAAGAAATTCGGCGTCTTCATCCAGAAAAAACTCGCCGGCGATGCCCCCATATTAAGGCATCTCCCTGAAAACTTCCCCATGCCCAATAGTCGGCACACGGAAGTCCAACGAAAAGACATAGAGCGCCATCCACTGCATATCGTTGCAGAAAGCGAGGAAAGCGGCGTCGGCATCGTCACTTCGGCCGACGGCACACAGCAGATTTTCATTGTAGGTCACCTGGAATACGAGCCCAAAACGCTACACAATGAATACCAACGCGACCTCTCCAAAGGACTCCCCATCGCTCCCCCACTCCATTATTACCACCACGACAAACCGCAAGAAGGCATCGACTTCTCATGGCAAAAAACGGCCGCCACGTTCTATAGCAATTGGCTTGACATCTGCGGCAAAGAGACCGTGCGCGAGCCGTGAAAACCGGAACCACCAGACGATGAACCCCAAAAAACATCGCTGCCGGAAGAACACAAAAACAGATTCCACCACATTTTTATTACCGCCGAAACACGAAAATCCTCAATTTTATTCTTAACTTTGCGTAATGAGTAACTGGTAGGAACATTTTGCAGAGCAAACCCCAAGCACTGTCAAAATCGCCCCAACCGATTCCTTTGCCGTCACTCAAGCAGATGGAGAAATCCGTCACAAAGTGCCAGCGCGCCGGAACAAGGCAAAAAAATATTCCAAAAACAAACAGGGAAGGGGACAGCTGGCCTCTGACGAGCAATTGCCATCAGAGGCACAACAACGCCCGTACTCCCCTTCCCCATGTCATTCAATATCCCCACCAAAACCATGTCTTGCATCTTACATATAGAAACATCAACAGACGTCTGCTCCGTTGCATTAAGTCAGGACGGCGTCTGCCTACATGAAGAAATCAATACCAACGGTCGTCGCCACGCAGAAATCCTCGCGCCCTTCGTTGAAGAAGCCGTGTCTTTTGCCGACAGCCACGCCATACCGCTCGATGCCGTCTCAGTCAGCGCCGGCCCCGGTTCCTACACGGGCCTACGCATCGGCGTCTCAACAGCAAAAGGCCTGTGCTATGGCAGAGACTTGAAACTCATCAGCATCCCCACGCTCAAAGTGCTCTGCACCCCGATTCTGCTCTACAGAGAAGACATCCCCGACAACGCGCTGCTCTGCCCGATGATCGACGCCAGACGCATGGAAGTCTACACCGCGATTTACGACCGTGCCCTCCATGAAGTGGTGCCAACAGATGCCGTCATCGTCAACGAAAACTCCTTCGCCGAAATCCTTGACAAACAACCGGTTTTCTTTTTCGGCAATGGTGCCGACAAATGCCGCGACACGCTCAAGCATCCCAACGCCCATTTCATAGAAGGAATCGTGCCAAAGGCATCAAACATGCTGCCCTTGGCCGAACGCGCCCTGGCGCTGAACGAGACAGAAGACGTTGCATACTACGAGCCCTTCTATCTGAAGCAATTCGTAGCCGGAAAAAGCAGAAACCTGCTCAACGGATAAAAAACGCACCAGTTTCTGCACACACCATTTTCCCTCTTTGCCCCTCCCCCGCATCCGCAGGAAACAGCCCCACAAGAGGCCACAGGAGCAAAACCGAAAAACCCCACATCATCAACATGGCATTTGAATACGACACAACAGAAGAAAAACTGCGATTCCCCGCATACGGGCGCATGGTGCAAGAGATGATCGACCGCGCCACGGCCGAAAGCAATCCGCAAAGAAGACAACGGATGGCCGAACACATCATCACGGTCATGGCCGACCTCAACCCGCAGCTGCAGGCATCGCCAAACGCCTACGAAGTCCTGTGGAACCATTTGGCCTTCATCTCAAACTACCAACTCGACATCGAATACCCCGTTGAAATAGAACGGGCAGACAAATCCGCCCCCAAAAAACTCTCCTACCCAGGAAACGCCATACGCTTCCGGCAATACGGACACCTCATTGAAAACACACTCGACAAAATCCAGGAAATGCCCGCCGGCACACCGGGGCGCGAACACCTGTTGGCCGACATAGCCATGCGCATGAAGCGTTGCATCACCGAATGGAAAGGCGAAGAAGTCGAAAACGAAAAAGTCTGCCACGACATTGAGCACTACACCAACCAGGCCATCACGTATGAAGAAACGCTCAACGCCCTAAGCAACACCAAGCAAAGCATTTTCGCCCGCCAGCGCCAGCGTTTCGCCCCCCAGCGGAGAAACAGCAGATATTACAATCCCAACAGATAAGTAAGTGGTCAGCATTATTTTCCCAAATGTAAAAATAATTTTGACCACCTACTCAAGCCCGCCAACCAGGCCTAAACCCGCCAGAGCGCAGCAGGCAGACAGACACACACACCGATTCAGGAAAAAAGTTCAAATTGCTTTTTACCATCATCTAATATTTCAATTTCAAGCAACTAACCTATAACCCTAAACCCAAACACATTATGGCTTCATTTATAATAGAAGGCGGCCATCGCATCAGCGGCGAAATCAAACCGCAAGGTGCCAAAAACGAAGCGCTGCAAATCATCTGCGCCACCATCCTCACCCGCGAAGAAGTGCGCGTTGCCAACATACCCGACATCCTCGATGTCAACAACCTCATCCGTCTCCTTGAAGACATGAACGTGAAAACCGTGCGCCACCAGAAAGGCGACATCACCTTCTGCGCCAAAGACATCGACATCAACTATCTCAAGAGCCAGGAATTTCTCGAGCGCTGCTCGCGCCTGCGCGGCAGTGTGCTCCTCCTTGGCCCCCTCGTTGCCCGCTTTGGCCACGCCGTCATCTCCCGCCCAGGCGGCGACAAAATCGGTCGCCGCCGCCTCGACACGCATTTCTACGGGCTCCAGAAACTGGGTGCAGAATTCAAATACGACGAAGCAGCCGGCACCTTCAACATCCTCTCGAAAGGTAGGCTCGAAGGCTGCTACATGCTCCTCGACGAAGCCTCCATCACGGGAACGGCCAACATCATCATGGCCGCCGTGCTGGCACACGGAACAACCACCATCTACAACGCCGCCTGCGAGCCCTACATACAGCAGCTCTGCAAAATGCTCAACAGCATGGGAGCGAAAATCAGCGGCATCGCCTCCAACCTCCTCACCATCGAAGGCGTGGAAGAACTCCGAGGCACCACACACACCATTCTCCCCGACATGATTGAAGTGGGCAGCTTCATCGGCATGGCCGCCATGACGGGCAACGGACTCACCATCAAAGACACCTCCGTCCGCAACCTGGGCATCATCCCCTATTCCTTCACCCGCCTGGGCATCAACCTCGAAGTGAAAGGCGACGACATCCACATTCCGCGCCACGACCACTATCAAATCGACCGCTTCATCGACGGATCCTTCATGACAGTGGCCGACGCCCCCTGGCCAGGACTCACCCCCGACCTCCTCAGCATACTCCTCGTCGTGGCCACACAGGCACGCGGCTCCGTGCTCTTCCATCAGAAAATGTTTGAAAGCCGCCTCTTCTTCGTCGACAAACTCATCGATATGGGCGCACAAATCATCCTCTGCGACCCACACCGCGCCGTCGTTGTCGGACACAACAACGAAATCAAGCTCAGAGGCTGCCGCATGGTGAGCCCCGACATCCGCGCCGGCATCGCGCTACTCATCGCCGCCATGAGTGCAGAAGGAACAAGCCGCATCGACAACGTTGAGCAAATCGACCGCGGATACGAAAACATCGAACAACGCCTCTGCTCATTAGGGGCCAAAATCAGAAGAGAAGAATGATCAGGCAAGACGAAGTCTTCTACATAGGCAAAATCAGCAAATTCAGAGGCATCTGCGGAGAAACCGAACTGCTCTTCACCGACGACGTCTTCGACCGTGGCGAAGCCCCCTACCTCGTCATCGACATGAACGGCATCCTCGTGCCCTTCTTCTGGGAAGAATATCGCTTCAAGAACAACGACACCGCCATCTTCAAATTTGAAGACATCAACGACGAAAAAGCCGCCAAGCGTCTCGTTGGCCACAGCGTGTTCTATCCCAAGAAATTCAACGTCGAAGCAGACACGCCCGATGCCCACCTCAGCTCATGGAAAGCCTTCACGGGATTTGAGGTCTACGACACACGCCACGGCCACCTCGGCACCGTCGACACCGTCGACGACACCACCGACAACATCCTCATCTACCTCCAAACGCCCGATGGCACCGAACTGGTGTTGCCGCTGCATGAAGATTTCATAGAACACTATTCCCTGACACAGCGAACAATCACCCTCGCCCTGCCAGAAGGACTGGTGTAAACGGGAAGAGCAACAAAAACACACACCACCGCAGCCTCCCCCGCCTGGCACACCCACAACGCCCCCACCATCCGAACACACAATGAAGAAAAAAATAGCAATCCTTGGCTCAACAGGCTCCATCGGCACCCAAGCCCTGAGCGTCATACGCCAACACCCCGACCTCTTCGAAGCCAGCGTCTTGACCGCAGGACGAAACGCCGACCTACTCATCAGTCAAGCCCGCGAATTCCTCCCCGACAGCGTCGTCATCGCCGATGAAAACAAATACCGCCAAGTCTCCGATGCCCTCGCCGACCTCCCCGTGAAAGTCTATGCCGGAGAGCCCGCCATCGCCGAAATCGTTGAGAGCCAAGAAGTCAATATGGTGCTGACCGCCATGGTCGGCTTTGCAGGCCTCCGCCCAACGGTCCGCGCCATCAAAGCTGGAAAAGCCATCGCCCTGGCCAACAAAGAAACCCTCGTCGTGGCTGGAGCCTACATCACGCGCCTCGCCCTCGAAAAACGCGCCGCCATCCTCCCCGTCGATAGCGAACACTCGGCCATCTTCCAGTGTCTCGTCGGCGAGGACCAGTCGGAAGTGGAAAAACTCCTCCTGACAGCCTCCGGCGGCCCCTTCCGCACCTACACCAAGCGCCAGCTCGAAACCGTCACACCCCGTCAGGCCCTCTGCCACCCCAACTGGGCAATGGGCGCAAAGATAACCATCGACTCCGCTACCCTCATGAACAAAGGCTTCGAAATGATTGAAGCCAAGTGGCTCTTCGGCATCGACCCCGAGAAAATAGAAATCGTGGTCCATCCCGAAAGCATCATCCATTCCGCCGTACAATACACCGACGGTGCCGTCAAAGCCCAGCTCGGCGTGGCCGACATGCGCCTCCCCATCCAATACGCCTTCAGCCACCCCCGGCGCCTCCCCCTCAAGTCGGAGCGCCTCGACCTCTTCAGCCTCGGCACCCTCCATTTCGAGAAACCAAACCTCGATGCCTTCCCCTGCCTCCGCCTCGCCTATGAGGCAACAGCCAAGGGCGGCAACATGCCCTGCGTTCTCAACGCCGCCAACGAAGTGGCCAACCTCGCCTTCCGCGAAGGCCGCATCTCCTTCCCCCGCATTGCCGACGTCATCGCCATCACCATGCAGAAAGCCCACTTCATCGCCGCCCCCACGCTCGACGACCTTTTCTCAACCGATGCCCACGTACGGCGCCTCGCCTCCGAAATGCTTTAAGCACGCAGGCCCCCGACAATCTTAATATTCCAATTTTGAACACCCCCCAGAGGGGAACACACATACCATACACACAAGAAAACCCACCACACAAACACCAAAGCCAATGGAAATATTCCTCATCAAAGCCCTCCAGCTCATCCTCTGTTTCGCCCTCCTCATCGTGCTCCATGAAGCAGGCCACTTCCTCTTTGCCAAACTCTTTAAAGTCCGCGTAGAGAAATTCTGCCTCTTCTTCGACCCCTGGAAGAGCTGGAAACTCTTCTCGTGGCGCGGCACCGACTACCACATCGGCTGGATACCCCTCGGAGGCTACGTCAAAATCTCCGGCATGATCGACGAATCGATGGACACAGAGCAGATGAAACAGCCCGTCAAGCCCTGGGAGTTTCGCGCCAAACCCGCCTGGCAGCGCCTGCTCATCATGGTGGGAGGTGTCATGGTCAACTTCCTCCTCGCCTTCTTCATCTACGCCATGGTGCTCTTCGCCTGGGGCGACACCTACACCCCCATTGAGCGCATGTCGCAAGGCTTCAAGTTCAACGAGAGCGCCCAGTCGCTCGGCTTCCGCGACGGCGACATCCCCCTACGTGCCGACGGCCAGCGCTTCACGCGCTTCAGCGCCAACCTCTTCCGCGACCTCTCGCAAGCCCGTAGCGCCACCGTCCTGCGCCAGGGCAAAGAGGCCACAATCGCCCTCCCCGGCAACCTCAACCTCCTCGAGATGCTGCAAGCACAACCGCCCTTCGCCGCCCCCCTCAGCGCCAGTCTCGTCGACAGCGTCTTCCGCGGTGGCCCCGCCGAGAAAGCAGGCATACGCCGCGGCGACCATCTGCTCGCCATCGGCAGCCACAGCATCACCACGTGGAACGAATACAACTTCCATCTCTCCGACCTCCAGTCGTCCATCGAAGCCAACCGCGCCCTGGGCGACACCGCAAAAGCGCAAGCGCTCAAGCGCGTCACAGTCGTCGTTCAACACCCCAACGCCACGCGTCCCGACACCCTGAGCCTCACGCTCAACGCCGAAAACCTCATGGGCATATACCCACACAACGCCCTCGCCGACTACCCCACAGTCACGCGCTCCTACACCTTCTTTGAGAGCTTCCCCGCCGGCATCGCCCACGGATGGGACGTCCTTTGCGGATACGTCAGCGACCTCAGATACGTCTTCACGGCCGACGGCGCACAAAGCATCGGCAGCTTCGGCACGATTGGTAGCCTCTTCCCCGGGCAATGGAACTGGATGCAGTTTTGGCACCTAACGGCCTTCATCTCTCTCATGCTCGCCTTCGTCAACATCCTCCCCATCCCCGCCCTCGATGGCGGCCACGTGCTCTTCCTCCTCTACGAAGTTGTCACGCGGCGCAAGCCGAGCGAGAAATTCATGGAACGCGCCCAGATGCTGGGCATGATCCTCCTACTCGCGCTCATGGCCTTCGCCATCTTCAACGATTGCCGGAGATTCATCTTCTGAGGGGAATCAAAATAGAGAACCACAAAAAGCCAGAAAAAACAGCATCCCGCTTCAAGCCTTCCCAACGTCGAGTTGCAAGGTTTGAAGCGGGGGAGAAGACCAACCCGTGCGAACGATCAAGATGCACACCGCTCGGCGGCAAGCTTTCGTAGGGCTACTGAAAAATATTATCTAAAAGTTATCCTGATTTCACGGAGCAAAAGGGAATTCTCCCTTTTGCTCCGTTTCATTTATAGCCTTCTTTCGTACCTTCAGATAGTAACGTATGGCAACACACTCTGCCTCCAGCTCAGCCACATAGCCCCTCCCACCTGCTTTTTAATTTCTGATAGTTGCACTCAAAAACATCGCTAACAAACGGAAAAGATTGCTCCCCACATCAAATCCTAAGCCTTTTGGCGAACATCGTCCCATGTGCGTCCGCGTCTGCTCCCAGACGCATTCGTATCTGCTCCCAGATGCGTTCGTATCTGCTCCCAGGTGCGTTCGTATCTGCTCCCAGGTGCGTTTGTGTATGCTCCCGCATTCGCTAACAAATAAAAGCTTTGAAACCTTGAATTATCTGGATTTTTAACACCCTACCTGTGACGCGGAAGTAAACCGTCCAGCGGCATCGCTCTGTCATAATTTAAATGGCTGTCCTTAAGTCAAAGCATTCGCCAGGCTAAGAAGTCTGCTACCCACGGCCGTGATTCGTGCTACTCGCGGCCGAAGGTAGCACGAATCGCGGCCGAAGGTAGTGCTACTCGCGGCCGCGAGTCGATGACATTGTAAAGGATTTCTGGAATCCCCAATGCTATTTTCCTATCATTAAAGTTCTCTTTGGGATAAAAGCAGTATATATACGTAGGGCGCATGTGTTCGGCACTCTCTCCTTATCGTATTCTGAGTTTCTGTCCAACGGCTATGGGGCCGCCGAGAGGTATGCCGTTGTTCTTGTAGATCGTTTCAACGCGCATGCCGTAGCGCTGCGAAATGGCGTGGAGGGAATCGCCGGGACGTACGGTGTGGTACGTGTGTTTCAACACACGGGCGGCTTTTTTCCTTTTCTTTTCCAGAAAGACGACGTCGCCTGGAGAGAGTGTGGCGCGGCGCGGCACTTCGTTGTAACGGCGCAAACGACGCTCGGATTTGCCGGCCCATTTGCCAATGGAGGCGTAGGTGTCGCCGGGAAGGGCCACGACATAGAAACGCTTGTTGCAACGGTAAACACGGCGCTCGGCGGCGGAGGTGGACACGAGGGCGGAGGGGGCGGCAGACGACTCGTTCGTCACGAGGGCGGAGGCGGCATGGCGCGAAAAATGGTCGTAGCGATGGAGGCCGTAGCGCTCTATGAGGCCGATGAGCAGATGGGCGTATCGGGGGTTGGTGGCGTAGCCTGCAGATTTGAGTCCGTGGGCCCAGCCTTTGTAGTCGTCGCGCTCGAGGGTGAAGAGGGAGGCGTAGCGGCGGCCCCGGGAGAGGAAGAGGGAATGGTCTTCATAGGAGGCAAGTACGTTTGGATAGACTCGGAATTTCTCTCCAACGGCGTCGTCGTCTTTCAGCATGACGGGGCCGGTCCACGAGGGGCCTGCCTTGATGCCGAAATGGTTGTTGGCCTTGGCGGCAAGGAGGCTCTTCCCGGCGCCGCTCTCGAGGAGGCCCTGGGAGAGGGTGATGCTGGCGGGGATGCCATATTTGTACATCTGCTGCACGGCGAGGGTCTTGTAGCGCTCGATGTAGGCCGTGTAGGGGTCGGTCTGCGCGCGAAGGACGGGAAGAACGGAGAGGAGGAGGCTGAGGACGAGCAGGCGGAGAGGTATGGAGGGGTTTGTCATGTTTCGCGGAGGGATTGTTTGGTGGAGAGGGGGAAGGTGGGGTTTGCAGCTGTGCGTCTCCCCCCTTCTCCCCCTGTTCTCTCATCGGAGGGAAGGAGGGAGGAAGGGAGGGGGAGGCGTATTAGGTGTTGAGCACACGGTCGCCCAGAACTTGGGCAAATTGTTTTTCGATTTCACACATTTCCTTGTAGCGCTCCATGAGCGAGCGACACTTGGCGGCGTCGGTTTGGTTTTCGGGCTTGGAGAGCTCGAGGAGGATGGTTTTCATTTCGCGCTTGATGAAGGTGTTTTTGAAATCGTGGACCAGGCGCGGAACGAGTTCGCCGAGGCGGTCTTCGTCTTTGACGAATCCTTGGCGCTGGCTCTGGCAGAGGACGTATTTGTCGGTGCCCAGCCGCGCTGCGAGGCTGCTGACTTCGGGGTTGGGATGGGCAAGGAAATGGCTGAGGGCGGTTTCGCCAGGCGGCAGGGTGAGGTCGGCTGCTTCCTGGAGCACCTGGCGGAAGAGAGGGGAGCGAAACGTGATGGCGTCGGCAGCGAGGCTGTTGCTGACGTAGCGGGCAACGCTGGCGGGCGCTTCGCTGGGGAGGGGGTCGCCAACGGCTGTGAGGGGGCGCTCGCCGTAGCGAAGGACGGCGGCGATGAGCATTTCTTCTTCTTTGACGATTGGGGAGGCGCCGGGGATTATGGCTTCGGCGGCGGGGGCGTTTTCTTCCCCTGTGGCTGTGGCGGCGGCAGGGGCGTCGGCGCGGGACGTCGGTCTGTCGGCACCGAGGCGGGGGGATGCTGCTGCGCCACGCCTGATTTTGGCGATTTCGGAAACGACGAGCTGCTCTGGGGCGGAGAGCAGGCGGGCGCATTCACTGACGTACATCTGACGGACGATGCCGTCGGGGATGACGGCGATGCTGTTGACAACGTCTTGCACGAGGGAGGCCCGCTTGACGGGATCGTCGGCGGCGTCGTTGAGCAGCAGGTGGGTTTTGAAGCGGATGAAATCGACCTGGCGGGTTTCGACGTAGTTTTGAAAGTCGGCGGCCGAGTGCTTACGGGCGAAGCTGTCGGGGTCGTCGCCATCGGGCAAGAGGAGGACTTTGACGTTCAGTCCTTCTGCAAGCAGCATGTCGATGCCACGCAGGCTGGCATGGATGCCGGCGGAGTCGCCATCGTAGAGCACGGTGATATTGTCGGTGAAGCGGTGGATCAGGCGTATCTGCCCCTCCGTGAGGGAGGTGCCGCTGGAGGCGACAACGTTTTCTATGCCGCTCTGGTGCATGGCGATGACGTCCATATAGCCCTCAACGAGGTAGCAGCGGTTTTGCTTGACGATGGCGTGCTTGGCGAGGTAGAGGCCATAGAGCTCGCGGCTTTTGCTATAGATTTCCGACTCGGGGGAATTGACGTATTTCGCCACTTTCTTGTCGGCCGAGAGGGTGCGTCCACCGAAGGCGACGGTCATGCCCGAAACGGTTTGCACGGGGAAGATGACGCGGGCATGGTAGCGGTCGAGCAGGCGCCCCTCGTCGGTGCGGTAACAGAGTCCGGTTTTCTCCAGCATCTCTTCGCTGAAGCCCTTGGCGAGGGCGGCCTTGGCGAGGGCGTCGCGCACGGGAAGGGAATAGCCGAGATGGAATTTGCGAATGATGTCGTCGCGCAGTCCGCGCTGCCGGAAATAGGCCATGCCGATGGCAACGCCGTCGACATGGTTGTGGAGCGTTTCTTCGAAATATTTGTTGGCCCACTCGTTTAGGACGAACATGCTTTCTCTCACCGACTGTGCGGCACGCTCTTCATTCGTCAGTTCTTTTTCCTGGATTTCTATACCGTATTTCTTGGCAAGCCAGCGAAGGGCTTCGGGATAGTTCATCTGCTCGTGTTCCATCACGAAATGGACCACGTTTCCGCCTTTGCCGCATGAGAAGCATTTGCAGAGCTGCTTCGACGGGGAAACCACGAAGCTGGGGGTCTTTTCGTTGTGGAACGGGCAAAGGCCTTTATAGTTGACGCCTGCCTTGCGGAGGGTGACAAATTCTTTCACGACATCGACGATGTCGGCGGCGCTCATGATGCGTTCTATGGTTTCTCTGTCTATCATTCTTTTTCGGGTTTCAAAAAATCCCTGGGCTGTGAACTGGCTGCCCTTTCAGGGCGCTCCTTTTCGCGCTTTGTTCGTTTATCATGTGCGCATGCTTCGCCGCCATGTTATTTGGCTCAAAAAAAACGCGCAGTGGCTACAGATTCTCGCACTCGTCCATCCATTCTCTCGACGAGGCGTCGCTCGGCATGCGCCAGTCGCCTCGCGGACTTAGGCAGCAACTCCCCACTTTGGGACCGTCGGGGAGGCAGCTGCGCTTAAACTGCTGCGCGAAGAAACGCCTAAAAAACGTTTTAAGCCAATGTTTTATGACGTCGTCTGAATATTCTCCCGTCTGGCCGTCGGTATGGCTAAATGCCTTTTTCGCCAGGAAGAAGATTTTTGAGGGACGGAAGCCGTTTCGGAGGACTTGATAGAGGAAGAAGTCGTGGAGCTCGTAGGGGCCAACGAGGTCTTCTGTCTTCTGCGTGATCTGGCCTTGCTCATCGGCGGGGATGAGTTCGGGACTGATTGGCGTGTCGATGATGTCGAGGAGGGTTGCGCGGCTGTATTCGTCGACAACGTTCATCGCCACCCATTCAACGAGATGCCTGACGAGGGTTTTGGGGATGCTGGCGTTGACGCCGTACATACTCATGTGGTCGCCGTTGTAGGTGGCCCATCCGAGCGCGAGTTCGCTCAGATCGCCCGTGCCAACGACGAGGCCGTTCATCTGGTTGGCTGCGTCCATGAGAATTTGGGTGCGCTCACGGGCCTGCCCGTTTTCATAGACGACGTTGTGGTTGCTGATGTCGTGGCCCAGGTCTTTGAAATGTTGCTTACATGCTTCGGCGATGCTGATTTCGCGAATGGTCACGCCCAGGCTCTTCATGAGGTTGACGGCGTTTGTGTAGGTGCGGTCGGTGGTGCCGAAGCCGGGCATGGTGATTCCGATGATGCCTCTACGGTCGAGCCCGAGGCGGTCGAAGGCATGAACGCAGACGAGGAGGGCCAACGTGGAATCCAAGCCGCCGCTGATACCGAGGACAACGGTTTGGGCATGGGTGTGGGCGATGCGTTTGCACAATCCTTCCGACTGCATGCAGAGGATTTCTTCACACCGCGCGCCCAGTTCTTTTCCACGAGGGACGAAGGGAAGGGGGTTGACGGCTCTGTGGAGTTCAAACTCGCGGTCTGACGCGACGGCGGGCTCGAGTTCAATCTCGGTGTATGTTTCCCGGAGGGCACCGCAGGCGGCACGGAAGGAGGTGTTGACGCGGCGCTCGTTTCTCAGATATTCAACGTCGATTTCCGACATGACCATCTGCTCGTCCATCAGGAAGCGCTCGCCACACTTGAGCATGCGCCCGTTTTCTGCCACATAGATGCGGCCACCATAGACGAGGTCTTGCGAGCTCTCGCCCCACCCTGCCCCGCTATATACGTATCCGGAGATACATTGTGCGCTATGGATGCGGATGAGGTCTTCGAGGTAGCCCGACTTCCCGACCTGCTCGTTGCTGGCGCTGAGATTGAAAATGACTTCTGCGCCAGAGAGCGACAGGGCGGTGCTGGGGGGATTGGGCGCCCAGAGGTCTTCACAGAGCTCGATGCCGAACTTCATATCGGAAAACGAAAAGACGAGGCGGGGACTGATGGGGACGTTTTGGCCGCAGAACTTGAGGGTTTCGCCCTCGCGGATGTCTGCGCCGGAGGAGAACCAGCGCTGCTCATAGAATTCTTTGTAATTCGGCAGATAGGTCTTGGGAACAAAACCGTGGAGCTTGCCGTGTTGCAAAACTGCCGCCAGGTTGAAGAGTCGCCCTTTGTGGGACAAGGGGACGCCAATGATGGTGACGATTTTCAGATTGCGGCTAAACTCCATCAGGCGGAGCAGAGAGGCTTCTGCTTTTTCCAACAATAGCTGCTGCTGGAAAAGGTCTTGGCAGCTATAGCCCGTCACGCAAAGTTCGGGAAAGACAATGATTTCTGCGCCGAGACCTTCAGCCTTGGCCATGAAATTTTCTATCTGGCTCGTGTTGTAATGACAATCTGCAATTTCAATTTTCGGCACCGCGGAGGCTACCTTCAAATAACCATATTTCATTTGTTCACGTTTAGAGAGGGCTTATGATGTCTTGAAACATAAGTAGGTAGTCAAAATTAAAGAATAATGCGCCCGGCATATATAAAATAATTCTGACTACCTACTTTTTTCCTTTCACCATTACCTGTGGTTTGTGGTGGTGGTTGGTTCTCCCATTATTATTTATTCAAGGGTCTGATGTCCAGAGAGAGTTCGTCGAGCTGCTTCTGGTCAACGCGCGACGGGGCGTCAAGCATGACGTCGCGTCCGGAATTGTTTTTGGGGAACGCTATGCAATCGCGGATGCTGTCGAGACCAGCGAACAATGAGACCCATCTGTCGAGACCATAGGCGAGGCCGCCATGAGGGGGGGCTCCGTATTTGAAGGCGTTCATCAGGAAGCCAAACTGCTCTTGCGCACGCTCGGGGGTGAAGCCCAATACCTTGAAAATCTTTGCCTGAAGCACGGCATCATGGATTCTGATGCTGCCGCCGCCGACTTCAACGCCGTTGCAAACCATGTCGTAGGCATCTGCCAAGACGCTTGCGGGGTCTGTGTCCAGCTTGGGGATGTCGCAGGGCTTCGGCGAGGTGAAGGGATGGTGCATGGCCATCAGGCGACCTTCTTCTTCGCTCCATTCAAACATGGGGAAGTCGACAACCCAAAGCAGGGCGAACTTGTTTTTGTCGCGGAGTCCCAAACGGCTACCCATTTCCAGACGCAACTCGCAAAGCTGCTTGCGCGTTTTCATGGCGTTGTCGCCAGAGAGAATCAACAGCAAATCGCCGGGTTTTGCCGACATTTTGTCGGCCACGGCCTTAAGCGTGGCCTGCTCATAGAATTTGTCGACAGAACTCTTGATGGTTCCGTCTTCATTGACACGTGCATAAACGAGGCCCTTTGCACCAATCTGCGGGGATTTAACGAAATCCGTCAGTTGGTCGAGCTGCTTGCGCGTATAGCTGGCACATCCTTCTGCACAGATTCCGCCGATGTATTCTGCTTCATTGAAAACACCGAAACTTCCCGTATTTTTGAGCACGTCCATCAATTCAACAAACTCCATGCCGAAACGCATGTCGGGCTTGTCGGAACCAAAACGACGCATGGCTTCGCTCCACGGCAAGCGCAGGAAGGGGGCATCGCCCAAGTCGTATCCGCGGACTTCCTTAAAGAGATGTTTGGCCATCTCTTCAAAGAGGGAGATGATGTCGTCTTGCTCAACGAACGACATCTCGCAGTCGATCTGCGTGAACTCCGGCTGACGATCGGCACGCAGGTCTTCATCACGAAAGCACTTGACAATCTGGAAATAGCGGTCCATTCCCGCAACCATCAAGAGCTGCTTCAGCGTCTGCGGACTCTGGGGCAGCGCGTAGAACTGACCGGGATTCATGCGGGAAGGCACGATGAAGTCGCGTGCGCCTTCGGGAGTGGACCCGACAAGAACTGGCGTTTCTATCTCCAAGAAGCCTTTTGAGTCAAGGAAATGGCGAACGGCCAAGCAAAACTTGTGGCGCAACTCCAAATTCGCACGTACATTTGAACGGCGAAGGTCGAGGTAACGGTATTTCATTCTCAAATCGTCGCCACCGTCCGTGTTTTCCTCAATCGTGAACGGAGGTACGTCTGATGCGTTCAAAACGGTCAGGCTTGACACGATAATCTCAATTTCCCCTGTCGGAATCTTGTCGTTTTTGGCATAGCGCTCGCTCACGCGACCAACTACCTGAATAACATATTCACGACCCAACTTGTTGGCCTGGGCACACAAATCGGCGTCGGTTTCTTCGTTAAACACTAACTGGGTTATGCCATATCTGTCGCGAAGATCCACAAAGGTCATACCTCCCATCTTGCGGCTTCGTTGAACCCAACCGGCCAAGGTCACTTCTTCATTGACATTCGACAGGCGAAGTTCTCCGCATGTTTTTGTTCTATACATAGAATATATTTGTTTTGAGATTTTCTTTTCAATTGCGAAATTACAATTTTAATTCGAATGATGGAAATTATATATGGATTTTGTAGTACGCTGGATGTGGAGCGAAAAGCGGATTCTGATTTTTCTATGGCGGTTCTGGCTGCGGGTCTCCCAAAAATTATTAACTTTGCAGATAAGTGGTAAGTGGTCAACGCCAAAGAGAAAAACATCTTCTGCACGAAGACTTCAAGGGCGGCGCACTCCCTGCCACACTGCAAAACTCGGAACAAAAACGATTTACACATAACACACAAGGGATGCTTCGGGATTTTCGAAGCGCCTCGCAAAAAATATAATCATATATGCCTTTAATATCTCCCTCTCTGCTTTCGGCTGACTTTGCCAATCTCGGCCGCGACATAGAAATGCTCAACAAAAGTGAGGCCGACTGGTATCATCTTGATGTCATGGACGGCGTGTTTGTGCCGAATATCTCATTCGGCTTCCCTGTCATGGAAGCGATGGCGCGGGTTGCGACAAAACCGCTGGACGTTCATCTCATGATTCAGCAGCCTGAAAAATTCCTGAAACAGGTGAAGGCCTTGGGGGCGCATGTCATGAATGTGCACTACGAAGCGTGCACGCATCTGCACCGCACCATTCAGGAAATCAAAAACGAGGGGATGCTGGCTGGCGTCACGCTGAACCCGCACACGCCTGTCTGCCTTTTGGAAGAAATCATTGAAGACTTGGACCTCGTGATGCTGATGACGGTCAATCCCGGATTCGGCGGACAGAAATTCATTGAGCATGGCGTTGAAAAAACGGCCAGGCTCCGCGAACTCATTGACAGCCACAATTCAAAAGCCCTCATCGAAATCGACGGCGGCGTCAACCGAAAGACTGGCGAGAAACTGGTTAAAGCAGGGGCCGACGTTCTCGTTGCCGGAAGTGCCATCTTTGGAGCTGAAGATCCGGAGGAAGAGATTAAGGCGCTGAAAGCGCTCAGCCGATAAGGATGCGGCACGCTGAAAGGAAAAATCAGATGGGAGGAAACTGACATGCCCCACGCCCATCCAAACCAACCACTTAATCGAAAAACAAATGATACAGATTTCTCCAGTGATCACGCAACATGAAGTGGTCGAACTGATTAAATTGCTTCACGACGCCCGGCACATCGTCATTTGCGCCCACAGGAGTCCGGACGGAGACGCCGTTGGGTCGTCTTTGGGACTGGCTGACTATCTGCGTTCTTTGGGAAAAATCCCGCAAATCATAATGCCGAATGCTTTCCCCGATTTTCTGCGATGGATGCCTGGCAGCAGGGATATCATGTTTTATGACGGAAAGGAAACGGAGGCGAAAGCCAAAATCAATGAAGCTGACTTGATTTTCATGCTCGACTTCTGTGCCTTAGACCGGCTTCAGAACATGCAGGAAGCCGTTGCACATTCGAAATGCAAGCGCATCATGATCGACCATCACCTCAATCCCGACAGGAAGGCGGCTTCGCTCGTCATTTCTCACCCACAAGCATGTTCAACATGCGAAATCGTTTTCCGGCTGATATGGCAGATGGGGGGCTATGAACAAATGACACGAAGCGGCGCTGCATGTATCTATACGGGAATGATGACGGACACGGGAAGCTTCACCTACGCATCAAAAAGGCCGGAAATCTACTATATAATCGGCCAGCTACTGCAGAAGGGCATTGACAAGGACAAGATTTACCGCAACGTCAACAACAACTACTCTGAAAACCGCCTACGCTTCGTTGGCTACGTCTTAAACTCCAAGCTGAAATTCTACGAAAACCAAAAGGCCTCTATCTTTACCATCACACGCGAGGAAATGAAGAAATATCATTACATCAGAGGTGATGCAGAAGGATTGGTCAACATGCCTCTGCAAGTGAGAGGCATGAAATTGAGCATCTCTCTGCGGGAAGATACTGAGAGGGACGTTATCCGCGTGTCGCTTCGCTCTGTCGATGATTTTCCGTGCAACAAAATGGCTGAAGCTTTCTTTAACGGCGGCGGACATTTGAACGCTTCGGGAGGGGAGTTGCCGTTTCCCTTGGACAACGCCGTCAGAATCGCGGAAAGGGCCATTGAGGAGTTTAAGGATTTGCTTTAGCAATGCTTTTAAGTAAGGGTGAAAGATTAATTCCCTACTTATTAATAATGGACCACTGTACATCAGACAAATAAAAAAACTCGTTGTTCATCCACACGTGTGGACGCACAACGAGTTTTTATTTGTATTCACCTGGGGTTGCCAGGTCTTAGAGAATACGCATTAGATGAGATATTGAGAAGAGATGCTCTCGTTTTCCATCACGCGGCGAATGGTTTCAGCCAACATGCCAGACACGGAGAGTTCCTTCACCTTCGGACAGTTGCCACGATATGGAATGCTGTCGGTGAACACCATTTCTTCCAAGGCAGAAGCCTGAACACGCTCATCAGCAGGGCCAGACATGATGCAGTGGCTGGCGATGGCACGCACGCTCTTTGCGCCACGGCTCATGATGAGGTCGGCAGCCTTTGTGATGGTGCCGGCCGTGTCAACAATATCGTCAACGAGCACAACGTCCATGCCAGTAACGTCGCCGATGATCTGCATTTCAGCCACTTCGTTGGCTTTCTTGCGGCTCTTGTTGCACATAACCATAGGACATCCGAGATACTTTGCATAAGAGGCTGCACGCTTTGAACCGCCAACGTCAGGAGTAGCAATACAGAGATTTGGCAAATTCAAACTCTTGACATACGGCAACATGACCGTTGATGCGTAGAGATGATCAACAGGAACATTGAAGAAACCCTGTTCTTGGTCGGCATGGAGGTCAATGGTCATCAAGCGGTTGATGCCAGCGACGCTCAACAAGTCGGCCACGAGTTTAGCACCGATTGACACACGCGGTTTGCTCTTGCGGTCTTGACGGGCCCAACCAAAATATGGAATAACAGCGCAGATGTGATGAGCAGAGGCACGCTTTGCAGCATCAATCATAAGCAGAAGTTCCATCAAATTGTCTGAACTGGGGAACGTTGACTGAACGAGGAACACATCACGGCCACGGATGGACTCTTCGTAACATACTTCAAATTCGCCGTCAGCGAATGTGGTTGTTGTCATCTTTCCAAGCGGACAATTCAGCTCAGCGCAGATTTTCTCGGCAAGGTAACGTGAGTTGGTACCAGAGAAAACCATGTAAGAATTTGTACTCATTGTTTTGAAACTTATGATGTTGAAATTATTTCTTGTATTAATCAGCCGCCTTTTTTAGCTTGCGAAAATGATTGATAAGCTCCTTGAAATCAGAGGTTTTATGACGATTGAAATGACACCAAAGGTCACCCAACACCACAACGCCTCCAAACCCATAGTCCTTCGCCTGGGCGATATGTTCGACATTCATGCCGCCCAATGCCATGACCTTTTTGTCGATCACCTTTTTCTTTGCCAACAGAGTGAGCTCATCTGGCGAAAAATTGGATTTATAGCCTTCTTTTGATATGCTGTTGAAGATGGGCGAAAGGAAGAGATAGTCACAGTTTTTTTTGTATTGCCAAACCTCCTCCGCCGAATGGCAGGAACGACTGACTTGCCCTTTGTAGTTTTGGGGAGGCAACGGATTCCTGTTGTTCAAGTGTATCCCCGCGAGATTGTACTCAGATTTAAGATAGAAATGGTCGTGCAACACGATTCGCTTCCTATACGTTTCAGGTATCAAAGTCAACAAGCGCTCCAAATATACAGATTCCGAGTCGGGTTTCCGTAAATGCAAAAATTCAAGTCCCTCATCAAATAAAGCTGTCAGTATTTGATGTTCCTCTATAAAGAAATCGGGCATCGTCAAAAGAATCAGTTTCATGCTGGCTCTCAATATTGTTTATGAGTGCAAAGTTACGCAAAATTAACCGATACGTTATATCTTTTCAAGATATTTTTTGTAGGCTACACGCTTCGCCCACCATTGAAAAGAGGCCTACAAGTTATTGGGGGCTCTATAATAAATGTGATTCTGGGTTAAATCAAATGCCACACCAGGGGCGCTTGCTCAAGGCCAAGGATGCCCATCCGGCAAAAAACGGCTTATCATGCAGGAAAGCATGGAGTGCTTCATATTCCAAAACGTTATTTTATTCTTTCTAACAGAAGCGATAGAAGATAAGCCGAAAGAACATCGTATATTTGCACGCAGATTCAAAACAGAGGATTTACAGACATGAACAAAACATATTGCATCATATTACTGACCATCTTGCTCGCAGTTGTATCCTGCACTGACCAGTGCAACATCGCCGGAAATTCAACCGTTGCAAGCCTCGATGGACGGATGCTGTATCTGCGCACTTCACAAGACGGATACACAACGGCCAGTTTGGACTCATGCGAAGTGATTCACGGCAGATTCAGTTTTTTCAGCAACGTCGATTCCGTTGTTGTGGCCCAATTATATATGGGAGAGGAAAGCATCATGCCAGTTGTACTGGAAAACGGAGACTTGAACGTTGAAGTTGACCACGTGTGGCAAAGAATCAGCGGCGGCCCCTTGAATGACAGGTTATACAAGTTCATGCAGAAGAAAAACCGCATCGAAAACCAGCAATGGGAATTAGACCAAAAGTGCATGCGGATGATCCATGCAGGACACTCGCCAGAAAGCATACGGCGCGTTATTGCCCCGAAAGCAGAAAAACTTGCAAACGAGGTGAGGACGCTGGAAACGAATTTCATTAAAGACAACTATAACAACCCGCTCGGCCCCGGATGTTTCATTTGGCTTTTCAGCCAATATCCCTATCCAGTTATCACCAAGCAGATTAATGACATCATTAAGAACGCGCCAAGCAGTTTCATCAATGAGCCGTGCATACAAGGATACCTAAAACGGGCCATGCGAAACCCGAAATCCATTCCGTGCGCCACATTGTTCCCTAACAATTAGCAAAAGAATTACTTAAAGGGGCATTCTGGAGATTTTCCGGAATGCCCCTTTCTGATTGCCAGAAATTCCTTCAGAGCGAAGAGGAGATGGAGTTGCAAGCAACCAAAATAGCTGGCTATGTGTTCTGAAAATAAATCCTGGCTCCTGACTTTTGTGTGTTCTACAATATCATCTACACTAAAAAAAGTCGTATTATTTGTTCTACATACTTTTTTTTATTACATTTGGCACGCAAAAGTGAAAGGTGTGGATAGCTAAACATATACCTATCCAAACTTTTATTAAAAAACTGAGAACAATTCACCTTCGCATAAGAAATGTGAGGCTGCTCCTAACGAGCCCCTACCCTGCTATCTCGGCCAGACGCTGACGAATGACGACTGTTTTCTATTTCGCTTTCTGCCCATGCCACAAGACGGTGGCGCTTCACTAACCCTTAACTGATGGAGCAGGAATGACGTTCCTGTCCCAAACAACCAACTAAAAAACGTGACAACAAAAAGCGCTTTCCCTGCCTGTCTCATCACCTTTCCTTTTAATGTGGAAGGCAAAACGGCCCCATTTTTCCTTGCAGCAGAAGAATATGTTGCTGCGGCCTTACCAGCAGACAATTATTTGTTTGCATGGATACTGCCGCCAACGGTGGTGATGGGGCGCAACCAAGTTGCAGACGCCGAGGTGGACATGGAATTCTGCCAACGAGAAGGCATTGACGTGGTTCGCCGCAAAAGCGGTGGCGGCTGCATTTATGCCGATGAAGGCAATATCATGTTCAGCCTCATTACACCGGAAGGGGCTGTTGAACCAATTTTCAACGATTATGCCTCCACCGTGGCCGAAGCTCTGACAAGCATCGGTGTAGAAGCCAAGGTGTCGGGACGCAACGACATCCTGCTTGCCAACGGAACAAAAGTTTGCGGAAACGCTTTCTATCACCTGAAAAACAGAAACATTGTACACGGCACGATGCTCTATGACACCAACTACAACCGCATGACAAGAGCACTGACGCCCGACCGCCTAAAACTGGAATCAGCTGGCGTGAAAAGCGTGAAGAGCCGAACGGGACTTATCAAGGAGGTTCTGGAAATTGGCGTATATGGCTTGCGCTCGAAACTCGAGCGACTGCTGACAAACAGGATTTGGGAACTCAAACCGGAAGACATACTGGCAATTGAGGAAATCGAACGGACATATCGCGATCCAGAATATCTCTATGGAAAGAAAAGCCTCAACGAAAAAAACATCACCTTCAGCGGACGCGTCGAAGGATGCGGACGTATCGAAATGCACTTCGTGACACAGCAAGAACGTGTGGCCGATGTTTTCCTGACAGGCGATTTCTTCGCACACGGCGATTCGGACACCGCATTTCGAAAAACGTTTAAAGGCGTGCCTATGCAGACGGCAGCATTAGCGGAGGCCGTTTTAACACATCATCCTGAAACATCAGTACGCGGCCTTTCTGCTGAAAGTCTGATTCATTTGTTGGAAACGCAACTAACTGAATAATATAACCATGAGTGAAAAAAGAACTTGTCTTTATGACAAACATGTGAAACTGGGCGCCAAGATGGTGCCGTTCGGCGGCTTTGAAATGCCAATTCAGTATACAGGTATTGAAGACGAACACAATGCCGTCCGCCATGCCTGCGGCGTGTTCGACGTCAGCCACATGGGAGAAGTTCGCATTACCGGTGAAGATGCTGAGGCGTATGTGCAACACATTTTCACCAACGATGTGAAGGATGCCCCAGTGGGGAAAATCTTCTACGGCATGATGCTCTATGAAAATGGAGGAACGGTGGACGACCTGCTGGTCTATAAGATGGGAGAAAACGATTTCTTCCTCGTCATCAATGCCGCCAACATCGCCAAGGACGTTGACTGGATGAACCAACATGCCAAAAACTATCAGGTGAACATTGACAACCAGAGCGAACACTATGGACAGATTGCCGTTCAAGGACCAGAGGCTGAAGAAGTGATGGAACAGGTGCTTGGTCTTGAATGCAAAGAACTGGCTTTCTATACGTTCAAGACTATTGAAACAGATGGCGAACAAATCATTGTCAGCCGAACAGGATATACTGGCGAAGATGGTTTCGAAGTATATGGCTCTCACGCCTTTATTCAAAATGCATGGGACAAGCTAATGGAAAGCGGAAAGGCAAAGCCTTGTGGCCTTGGCTGCCGCGACACACTGCGTTTTGAAGTGGGACTGCCACTTTATGGTGATGAACTTTCAGCAGATATAACCCCAGTGATGGCGGGCTTGAGCATGTTTGTTAAACTCGACAAAGAGGAGTTCATCGGCAAGGAAGCCATTGCCAAGCAAAAGACAGAAGGTGCTTCGCAAAAAGTGGTTGGCATTCTTTTGTCCTCACACGCGATTCCACGCCACGGATACGAAGTGGTGGCCGAAGATAAGACGATTGGCACTGTCACGACGGGCTATAAGTCTGTTTCAACCGGACAAAGCGTGTGCATGGCTTTGGTGGACGCGGCATACGCTATGCTCGGGACACCGTTGCAAATTCGCATCCACCGCAAACTCCACGATGGAGAGGTAGTGAAGAAACGCTTCTACGACAAGCACTATAAGAAATAGATTACCTTAATACATAATAAACAAAATGGCAAAGATATTAGAAGGACTCCGCTATTCGGAGAGTCACGAATATGTAAAAATTGAAGGCGACTGCGCCGTTGTTGGCATCACAGATTTTGCACAAGAACAACTTGGCAACGTGGTTTATGTAGATGTCCCAGAGGTGGGCGACGAAGTAACAGCAGGCGAGACTTTCGGTGCCGTAGAAAGCACCAAGGCTGCCAGCGATTTGGTATGCCCCGTTTCTGGCGAGGTCGTTGAAGTCAACGAAGCCCTGGAAGACGAACCAGAGTTGGTAAACAAAGACGCTTTTGGGGAAGGATGGATTATCAAGGTGAAACTGGCGAATCCCGAAGAGGTCGAACAACTGCTTGACGCTAAGGGCTACGAGGCTGTATGCCACTAATGAAACTATCTAACGTCTTAACTTGGCAAATTAATTGCCGGGTTAAGACGTTTCGCTTTTAGATTAATAAGGGTGGGAAAACGAAAAGTGCTCCATTTTCACAATGGCGTTCCGAAACAGGACACACCTCTAGAATATCCCTGATCACCACCCCACCAACCTACCCATCAAAAACATTGTATACCATGAAATATTTCCCACAAACGTCGGCAGACATCACCGACATGCTTAAGGTGGTTGGCGTTGGTTCGCTTGACGAACTTTTCGCTGAAATACCAGAAGAACTTAAGCTACATCATTCTCTGAATTTACCGAAAGCGCAATCGGAAATGGAAGTGAGGAAAACCATTTCCGACTTGGCTTCTGAAAACAAAACTCTCACCTGCTTTGCCGGAGCGGGAGTGTACGACCACTATCTGCCAAGCGTTATTCCTTATATTGCGTCACGCTCTGAATTTTCCACTTCGTACACGCCCTATCAGGCGGAAATATCACAAGGAACGCTTCAATATATTTTTGAATACCAAACCATGATGGCACGCCTGACTGGAATGGATATCTCCAATGCCTCAATGTATGACGGCGCGACTGCAACGGCTGAAGCCATGATGATGTGTGTGGCTGCCGCAAAGAAGCGCAACCGAGTGATCTTGTCGGAAACGATGTTGGGTAATGTAGTAAATGTGGTACGCACCTATGCCCACTACCACGGCGTTGATTTAGTGGTGGTAAAGACATCAAAGAACGGCACAACAGACTGGAACGAGGTGAAACGCCTTGTGAAGGAAGGAAATATTGCTGGCGTCATTGTGCCGTTGACCAACCGTTACGGCATTATTGAAGACCTCACTGGCGTGAGCGAATTTTGCCACGAACAAAAAACGCTCTTAGTGGTCAACAGCATTGCCTCTGTACTTGGTGTTTTAAAATCGCCAGGTGAATGGGGCGCAGACATCGCATGCGGCGACGCCCAGAGTTTGGGCATTCCGATGAGCTATGGTGGACCATACATCGGATATCTCTGCACGAATAACGCATTGGTCAGAAAAATGCCAGGACGCCTTGTCGGAGAAACAACCGATGCACGCGGCAACCGCTGCTTTGTGCTGACCTTGCAAGCACGCGAACAACACATACGACGTGAGAAAGCCACCTCCAACATCTGTACGGCACAAGGCATGATGTGCCTGTATGTTGCTGTTTATCTTTCCTTGATGGGAGAAAAAGGGTTGCGCGAAGTGAATGAGATCTCTGCTGACGGCGCTCACCATTTGTGTGAGAAACTAACAAAGCTTTCTGTTTTTGAACCGGCCTTCCCCGAGCAGCCTTATTTAAATGAGTTTACGTTGAAGTATTCTGGCAAAAAGCCTCTGGCCGAACTGCTTGAAGCACTGGCCCAAAATGGCATTCTTGCCGGCGTCGTTGCCGATGGACACGACGACATGCTGACGATTGCCGTTACGGAGAAACGCACACCTGCAGAGGTTGAGTACTATGTTTCTCTCATCAGTCAGCTGTTATAAAGCAAGCAGCACCCTATACTTCATTTATAACCATTCATAAACAGTCTCTTATGAATAATATATATTACGGAAAACTCGTATTTGAACTTTCCAAGCCAGGAAGAACTGGCTATTCGTTACCCGAAAATCCGTGGGAACACACTTGCGATATTCCTGTTCATTTAAAACGGGAGAAAAAAGTTACGTTGCCGGAAGTTGACGAGCCAACGGTGGTGCGCCACTACACCAATATGTCGAACAATAATTTTGGCGTCGACACGGGATTCTATCCCTTGGGAAGCTGCACCATGAAGTATAATCCCAAAATCAACGAAGAGATGGCGGCACTTCCCGGATTCACACAGCTGCATCCAGCACAACCCGTCTCTACGACACAAGGTGCGCTGAAGCTTTATTATGAAGAACAGAAAATCTTGTCTGAACTGACGGGACTGGAAGAATTCACTCTCAATCCTTATGCCGGAGCACACGGCGAATTGACGGGACTGATGGTCATTCGCGCCTACCATCAGTCGCGCGGAGATGATGCACGTAAGAAAATCATCGTTCCTGATTCTGCACACGGCACCAATCCCGCTTCAGCGGCCGTTTGTGGTCTGCAAATCGTTCAAGTGAAGAGCCTTCCCGACGGGACGATAGACGTTGACGACCTCAAGCCCTTGTTGGGACCATACATCGCCGGCATGATGATGACCAATCCCAACACACTGGGGATTTTTGAACGCAGAATACCGGAAATCGCCAAGCTCGTCCACGACTGCGGTGGTTTGATGTATTACGACGGTGCCAACTTCAACCCGATTCTCGGAGTATGCCGTCCCGGAGATATGGGATTTGACGTAATGCACATCAATTTGCACAAAACGTTTGCCACGCCTCATGGTGGCGGTGGCCCAGGCAGCGGTCCGGTAGGTGTTCGCAAAGGCCTCGAAAAATTCCTGCCAAATCCGCGCGTCGTGAAAGACGAAAACGAAAAATACTCCTTGTTTTATTCCGACGAAGCCTTGGGGCAAATTTCATCTAACCTCAGCAATTATGCAATTCTGGTCAGAGCCTATGCCTATCTTCTTTCTTTGGGACAGGAGTTCGTTGCAGACGTCGGCAAACTGGCAGTTTTGAATGCCAACTATATCAAGGAACGCCTAAAGACATATTATGAGCTGCCCATTGAAGGACTTTGCAAACACGAATTCGTGTTTGATGGTTTGCGGGCAGAGTATGGCGGTGAGCATTCCGACCCACAGCATGTCACAACGCTTGATGTTGCCAAACGTCTCCTCGATTATGGTTTTCATGCTCCAACCATTTACTTCCCATTGCTTTTCCATGAAGCCATGATGATCGAACCGACAGAAACGGAAAGCAAAGAAACGCTCGATCATTTCATCGATGTCATGAAGGAGATTGCAATGGAAGCTAAAGACAATCCTCAAATATTGAAGGAGGCTCCACACCACACGCCAATCGGCCGCCCCGATGACGTAAAGGCTGTGAAAGACGCCAAATTCGTTTTTACAGAGGATAAGCATGAGGATAAGTAGGTGTGTTACAAGACGATTGCGACATTAAAACTGGAAATTCATGACTACATCAGATTTAATCATAATTGGTGCCGGTCCGGGAGGATATGAAACGGCTATTGAAGCAGCCAAAGCCGGATTGACTGTAACACTGATAGAGGCGAAGCATTTGGGCGGCACCTGTCTGAACGAAGGGTGCATCCCCACAAAATGCCTGGCACACAGTGCAGAGCACCTGCGTGAGGAGAAAGACACGCTTGACTTGACGAAGGTTGTTGAACACAAAAACAAAATTGTCAAACAGCTTGTTGATGGAATCGCCATGCTTATGAAGACGCCCGGCATCTCATTGGTTGAAGGAGAAGCCCGCTTTGTTGATGCCCACACAATACGCGTTGGCAACGAAGAATACCAGGCCAAAAACCTTATCATCGCCACGGGATCTGTGTCAAAATTCCTGCCCATAGAAGGAGCACACTCAGCCGGTGTTGTTACCTCAACGGAGATTCTCAACCTGACAACCGCACCTTCACGATTGTGCATCATAGGTGGAGGTGTCATCGGATTGGAATTTGCCTCCATTTTCAATCAATTTGGCAGTGAGGTAACTATCGTGGAATTCTGCAAGGAAGTATTGCCGAATTTAGACAAAGACATGGCCAAGCGATTGCGTCTTTCACTTAAGAAAAAAGGCATCAACATATTGACAGACAGCGGAGTTAAGCGCATTGAGCATCTTGAAAACAATGTTTCCAAAGTTGTATATGAAAATAAGGGAAAAGAAGGAATCGTTGAGGCCGATGTGGTTTTAATGGCTGTCGGACGTACTGCGAGAACAGAAATTGTAGAAGACAACACCATTGGCATCACCTACGGAAAACGCGGCATTGAAGTGGATGAAAATATGCAGACTTCCGTTCCACATATCTATGCCATCGGTGATGTCAACGGCCTTTGCCAATTGGCCCATGCCGCGACTTTCCAGGGGCGACGTGCACTCAACCACATTTTGGGACGCAAGGACAACATCCGTTTCGACCTGATACCATCGGCCGTATTCACCTCTCCACAATTGGCATCCGTCGGTTTGCGAGAAGAAGACGTAACCGAACACAAGCCACTGGTATATAAATCCTTCTATCGTGCCAACGGCAGGGCGCTATCCATGGATGCCGATGAAGGTTTTTTGAAAATTGTCTGCAACGAAGAAGGACGCGTGCTCGGTGTCCACATCATGGGCGAACAGGCTTCAGAACTCATTCATGAAGCAACAGTCTTGATGAATCTTGGCGGCACTTTATCGCAGCTTGGCGACATCATTCATGCCCACCCAACGCTCTCAGAAATGTACAGGGCTGCAGTCTCTTAAACAAAGGCGGCCAAACAGACACTAAAAAAGGAATGGACGAGAAATTTGCGTTCTCGTCCATTCCTTTTTATGTTAGCAGATACTCAAAAAATAGGAGCATCATCAGCTTATATCAATTCTCACTTAATCATATCAGTACCCATATAAGGCTGCAAAGCCTTTGGTATCTTGATACCATCAGGAGTTTGGAAATCTTCAAGCAAAGCTGCAACAATACGCGGCAAAGCAAGAGCCGAACCGTTCAACGTGTGGCAGAGCTGGATAGATTTGTCACCCTTGCGGTAACGACACTGCAAACGGTTTGCTTGATAAGTATCGAAATTTGAAACAGAGCTGACCTCCAACCAACGTTTCTGCGCTTCGCTATAAACTTCAAAGTCATAGCATAATGCAGCCGTGAAGCTAATGTCACCACCACAGAGACGCAAGATGCGGTATGGAAGTTCCAATTTCTGAAGAAGGCCTTCCACGTGGTCAAGCATCTCCTGATGTGATTGTGCAGAATGCTCTGGCTTGTCAATGCGAACAATTTCTATTTTTGAGAACTCGTGCAAACGATTCAGGCCACGAACATCTTTTCCGTAGCTGCCAGCTTCACGACGGAAACACTCAGTATAAGCACAATTCTTGATAGGCAACTGGTCTTCAGAGAGGATGACGTCACGATAGATATTCGTGACAGGAACTTCAGCCGTCGGAATGAGGTAAAGATCGTCAAGATTGCAGTGATACATCTGTCCTTCTTTGTCCGGAAGCTGTCCAGTACCATAGCCAGATGCTGCATTTACAACCGTTGGAGGCATAATCTCCGTATAACCTGCTGCGCGAGCTTCATCAAGGAAGAAATTAATCAAGGCACGCTGCAAACGAGCGCCCTGACCTATATATACCGGGAAACCGGCACCAGAAATTTTAACACCGAGGTCGAAGTCTATGAGGTTGTATTTCTTTGCCAATTCCCAGTGAGGCAACGGGTTCTCAGGGAGCACAGTGTCGTGTCCGCCTGTTTTGACAACGAGATTGTCTTCTGCACCATTTCCTTCAGGAACGATGTCGTATGGAACATTCGGAATGGTATAAAGCAACTGCTTGCGTTCCTCAATGGCATTCTTCATGTCTTCTTCGAGCACAACAGTCTGCTTTTTAATTTCAGCCACACGGGCTTTGGCAGCCTCTGCCTCTTCCTTTTTACCTTCTTTCATCAGCATGCCAATGCTTTTTGAAATGTTTTTCACTTCAGAAAGCAGGCTGTCGAGCTCCGACTGCGCAGCCTTGCGCTTATTGTCAAATTCAAGAACCTTTTCAATGGCTTCGCGAGCTCCGGCAAAATGTTTCTTTTCCAAACCGCGGATTACAGTTTCCTTGTCGTCTGTAATTTGTTTGATAGTCAACATGGCGAATATCTTTTTTATTGCGGGCGCAGTCGCCGCCTGCCCATTGTGGACACTTGGCAACTCCGTTGTCGCAGATTCATTATAATTTACGTGGCAAAAGTACATATTTATTTTCAGATTTTACTACTTTTGCGTGTCGAATGTATATTAAAAAGCGACCTAAAACACACTGATTCAAGAATCCGCGTGTTACGCAATATGAAATACGCCCACTTATTGACATCAACATCAGCAACAAAATATAATCCGAATAAAACATGAACACCGAGAATGCCGAAACCGACAAGTTTCAAGAAGAAGCCATTGCGCCAATGCATACGGCGGAACATTTGCTCAACCGAACAATGGTAAACAAATTCAGATGTGAGCGATCGCGTAACGCGCACATAGAACGTAAGAAAAGCAAAATCACCTACATCCTGCCTGTTTGCCCTTCCGAAACAGAACTGGAGGAAGTGGTGGCAACAATGAACCAACTGATAAAAGACGACCTACCCGTTGTTGACGAATATTGCGACAAAAACAATTTGCCAGATGGCGTTTCCTTAGACCGACTGCCAGCAGACGCGGCATGCGATTCAAAAATTCGCCTGGTGCGCATCGGTAACTATGACATCTGTCCTTGCATCGGTCTGCACGTCAACCACACTGGAGCCTTAGGGCAATTCATATTGCTCGGTACAAACTGGGATGAAGAGAAACACACGTTTAGAATCCGTTTTAAACTCAATGCCATGAAATAAAAAGAATCTCTGCGCCATATAAAAAAAGATGACCCACCATAGGCCCCATCCTCAAAAAAATGCAGGATTCTCATAATCGTTTGTAATCCTACGTTTGTATAAAATAAAAAAGGAAAGACTTGACATCTTTCCTTTTTGTTGCGGAGGCTCGACTCGAACGAACGACCTCCAGGTTATGAGCCTGGCGAGCTACCAACTGCTCCACTCCGCGATGTAGTGTTTGTTTCTTGTTTGCGAGTGCAAAGTTAGCACTTTATTGCCAATCAACCAAATATATTTCCATCTTTTTTCAAACAAAACATCAATATTATTACCAACGAATCATACAGCCATCTAATATTCAGGCGATTACTATCAATTCTTTTGTGAATTTTTTTTTCAAAAACCTCATTTCTCCTCAAACATCAATATTGCCCAAAATATTAAAACAGCCTTACTGCGACCATGAAATCAATGCAACATCCACATCATTAGCACATCCACCGCTAAAGGCGGGCACCTCCAATCATCAAGAAAACACACTCCTATTATTATATGTATGTAGATGACCGAAAAAATTCAGTACATTATCGCATTATCCTTTAATTTGAAACGCAACGCAGAACATCATACTTGTCAGAATACAACGTTCCCATCGCTAATTGACTCTGCCACGCCTCTCGTGCTAGCAGACACAAGCCCACATTGATACAAAAAAGTGGAAACCATAAACATATATTTGCAACATACACAGAGAGTTTTAAACCTTAACAAGCCCAATATCACACCAAAAACCACATAAAATAGTCATCTCAAAGGCAATTCGCAAAAATATTTTATTCAGAGATGGTTGTTTTATAAAAAAAATGTACCTTTGCATCGAATATATACACTAAATATTATTACTTCGACGGCAATTCGCAAAGGCAGTAATGCCAAAGACGGATTTCTAAATAGAAAAAAATTGTTTAACTTAATATTATAATTATGAGAAAGTTATTATTAACACTCGCTGTTCTCGGTCTGTCAACAGCAGCTATGGCTCAGGAAACAGAAGTTCCTACCCACAAGTACAGTGTTGCAACAAACTCATTTTGGGCAAACTGGTATGTTTCTGCAGGTGCAGAATATAACGCAGCCTACACCTCACAGGAACAGGGCGTAAGCAAGAATCCATTTAGCACAAAGCGTGGCGTTGCTGGTTTTAACGTAGCCGTTGGCAAATGGTTCACCCCGGGTATCGGTCTCCGCACCAAGTTCCAAGGTCTTTGGGGCAAGCAGGTCAACACAGAAACCGACCACCACACATATAACTATTGGGCCATTCACGAAGATGTGACTTTCAACCTTTCAAATCTTCTCTGCGGCTACAATGAAAAGCGCGTTTGGAACTTCATTCCTTACGTTGGTATCGGTGTGGGTCGCAACATGTCTGACAACACCTACGACATCGTTTACGCTGCCGGCTTGCTCAACAACTTCCGCGTAAACAAGCGCGTTCAGATTTTCGCTGATTTGAACGTAAACGCAGTTGAAGGTTCCTTCGATGGTGCTAAACCAGACAGCTGGTCAGGTTTCCAAAAGAACAAGAACCGTCACTGGGACAAGCAGCTTGGTGTAAGCGTAGGCGTTACTTACAACCTCGGCAAGTGCACATGGGAAAAGGCTCCAGATGTTGATGCCTTGATGGCAATGAATAAGGAACAGATGGACGCACTTCAGTCATCTCTGAAGGAACAGCAGGATGAAAACGCACGCCTGCGCGATCTCCTCGCCCAGCAGAAGGCCAACTCTAACGTTCAGCCGGAAATCAAGGAACAGTTTGTTGCAACTTCTCAGTCTGTATTCTTCAACATCGGTTCTTCTCGCATCGCCAGCCGCAAGGATTTGGTTAACGTGAAGGAAGTTGCTGAATATGCCAAGGCAAACAACCGCAAGATTGTTGTTACTGGTTATGCAGACAGCAAGACAGGTAGCAAGGCATACAACCAGAGCCTCTCTGAAAAGCGTGCTCAGGTCGTTGCTAACGAACTCGTTAAAATGGGTGTAAACCGCGACAACATTGTTGTTGAAGGCAAGGGTGGTGTTGACACAATCTCTCCATTCTCTTACAACCGCCGTGCCACTGTGAAAATCCAGTAATGGCACTTACATTACGCAACAAAAAGCGTAAACAAAACAAGATGACATTATAATGAGAATCATGTCATTCTCATCATAACCAAGTAGGAGATAAACACCAATCACAGGTGTTTATCTCCTACTCTCTTTTTATGCCGACATGCAGCATTAAATAACATATCATGATTTTGTTGAGAATCTCGACAAACCCCTTGCCTGCCCACGCTTTCTCATTGACATTATAAAAAAAAGATCCATTTTAGACAACCAAAACTACTACGACAGCGACTAAGACTTGTCAGCGCACACGGGACGAGACACAATCGCATCTGGGACGAGAGACGATCGCATCTGGAACGAGAGACGCACGAACCTGAGACGAGATACGCACGCACCAGGGACAACGCACGAGTGAACACGGGATGACATTCGCTGACAAGCATAGGTAACAAAACAAATATAGATTTCAAAATGGAAGTACCATCAATAATAAACATAAACAAAACGGTTATTAATAAATACATAAGGCGAATTTATCTAAACACAAAAGGCATCAAAAAAATAACTTGGCAGGCGGAACAATCTGTTCATTCGCAATGAAAGACTGTTCCGCCTGCTTTAGCTCATAAAAATAAAGGTCAAATCAATGTACTTACACCCTTTATTAGTTTTGACATTCATAAAACCTACTGATTCCCATCTTGAAACAAGTCACAAATACAGCAGAAACGCTATGATTATTTTAAAGCTTGCTCATGAACCCCGGCAACAGCACGCCCGCTTGGGTCATTTAGATGAAGAAAAGATTCGTCCCATTGAAGGGCCTCCGCAGAAGAACAAGCCACACTTGGTACACTCGGTACGGTTTTGGCCGCGCTCTTGCTCGGGAAATATTCCTCAAATATAGAACGATAGTAGTATTCCTCCTTACTCAAAGGAGGGTTAATGGGAAAACGTTCTGAAGCTTTCGACATATCCTCATCAGACACCGCAGCCGCGGTGACCTGCTTTAAAGTGTCAATCCAGCTATATCCTACGCCGTCGCTAAACTGCTCTTTTTGACGCCAGAGAACATCTTCTGGCAACATATCTGAAAACGCTTCGCGAACGATTTTCTTTTCAATGGTTGTTCCCGAACACATCTTGTCTATCGGGTTGCAATTCATGGCAACGTCGAGAAATTCTTTATCCAAGAATGGCACACGCCCTTCAACACCCCATGCGCTCAACGACTTGTTTGCTCTCAGACAGTCGTAGAGATAGAGCTTTGAAAGTTTCCTCACAGTTTCCTCATGGAAAGCCTTTGGAGACGGGGCTTTATGAAAATAAAGATATCCACCAAATATCTCATCGGCCCCTTCGCCGCTGAGCACCATTTTAATCCCCATGGATTTTATGACACGTGCCAATAAATACATGGGTGTAGATGCTCTCACGGTGGTCACATCGTAGGTTTCAATGAAATAGATGACGTCACGCACAGCATCAAGTCCTTCCTCAATCGTATAATTAATCTCATGATGTATAGTACCTATATGTTTCGCCACCTCACGTGCCTTGTCCAAGTCTGGAGCCCCCTTCAAGCCAACGGCGAAAGAATGTAGCTGCGGCCACCACGCATCCTCCCGACTCTCCGTTTCAACACGCTTTGAAGCATACTTTTTGGCGATAGCGGAAATAACGGAACTGTCAAGACCACCAGAGAGAAGCACACCGTAAGGAACGTCGCTCATGAGTTGCCGTTTGACAGCAGCCTCCAAAGCTTCACGAATTTGAGAGGAAGACACATGATTGTCTTTGACATTATCGTAACTTTCCCAATCACGTCTATACCATTTTTTCTGCACTCCTTCGCTTCCAAGATAATAGTGGCCGGGAAGAAACACTTCATAATCATCGCAAAAGCCCTCCAGCGCTTTCAATTCACTTGCCACATACACCTTGCCTTCTTTATCCTTTCCAATGTAAAGAGGGATAACACCGATGGGATCGCGCGCAATCAAAAAATCATCTTTCTCCTCATCGTAGAGCGCAAAAGCAAAAATGCCATTAAGATCCTCAAGAAAATGAATGCCTTTGTGCCTGTATAGCGCCAATATTACCTCACAGTCGGATTCGGTTTGAAATTCATATCCCTTTTCCTTCATGGTCCTACGTATGTCCTGGTGATTATAGATTTCGCCATTAACAGCAAGCACTTGTTTTCGATCTGGTGAAAACAAAGGTTGCTTTCCGCTATGAGGGTCTACAATTGAAAGACGCTCATGGCAGAGTATGGCGCTCCCGCCACAGTAGATTCCGCTCCAATCCGGTCCTCTATGACGGATTTTTTTACTCATTCCAAGAGCCTTTTCACGCAGTTCCTTTGTCTGTACTTTTACATTGAATATTCCAACGATTCCACACATAATGTCAGTTATTTTTATTATTACATTACTTTTGTCTTTTTCTATAACCAATTATATAACATAATGCAAAGTTATAATATTATTCTCTTACAAAAAGAAAGACATCCAAATAAATTTTTATCAGTTTGTTTATTTTACACTTCGACACTATTAAAATGTCATTTATATCATAATACATATACTTTTTAAAAAGAAAAGACCAACAGATTTTCAACAAACCTCGAAGTTTCGACGTAAGGAATTTCGCCCTTTCTCTGATAGTCAATGAGCAATGAACATATCTCCCGAAAAGGAAAAATGCCAGGTTGCGCACCATTGTTTATGCCAACTTCACAGACTATCTGAAAAAGATTTAAGCACGATACTAAGTCTTCAGACCATAAAAATCACGGCTTTGAAAAAAAATAGGCAAAGTATTTTGCCAATAAAATATTATTCACTACCTTTGCATCGCATTTGAGAAAAAACAATGTATCGCCGAAATAGCTCAGTTGGTAGAGCAATTCATTCGTAATGAATAGGTCGCCGGTTCGAGTCCGGCTTTCGGCTCAAAAGAATTGGAAGAACATATCAATAAGATATGTTCTTTTTTTGTTTATAGACGCATCAAATCTGGGAAGGAAAATAAAAATGCTTTACCAGACTGGGGTAAAGAAAAACAAAAGGGTTGCCTATCCATGTTTAACATGGAAGACAACCTTTTTACGTAAGAATCTTTAAAAAGTCTACAACTTTATCATTATCAGTAGGTTACTAATTTATCTATTAACCGTCGATTTAATCTGCAAGCCTAAGGGCTGCAATTGTTTGTGAGTTGACTTGATCTCCAGTTCTCAAAACACTTTCACACCTTCCCCTCTGCCAATTATAAACATACTTATACAAGGTGGAAACTATATGGTCAAAATTTTCCGAAAGAAAGGTCGCATCGGTTGACATCAGTTTGAGTTCCAGCGGCTGAAGCTGCGACGTATAGGGCGGCTGCAGATAAGAAAGAGAAGAGATGACAAACCCGTTTCTTTCATAAAAACGGATTCTACGAATACTGGTATGCTCCGTTGGAGGCTCAACTTCCAACACTACAGGACAAGGCAAAGCGGCGCGTAAGGCGCTGATAGCTGCGGCTCCGATGCCATTGCCACGCTGCTTTTCGTCTACTGCAAAATGTTCAACATAGGCAAAATCTTCAAATTGCCAAATCGTTATGAAGCCGAGGGTTTGGCCGTCTGACTCCAATAAATTGATCGTGAAGAGATCCGAACTGCTATTCTTCTCCAACCACTCATCTGTCGGACGACGCTCTTCTAATGGGAAAGCTTTTTCGTAAAGCGACACCACCTCGGAGAGACAGGGATTTCCAGGCTGTAAGGGAGTTAAAATTATAGGTTTCATAGCAAAGGGACTATTAGGGGGTGATACAGTTTTTGAATACAAAGGAAATACTGTGGCATTTAGACAGGCGAACGGCGGAACCGGGAAAACGCGCTCAACCAAAGACGAGAAATTCAATGCAAATTCTCAGTGTATTTCTCCATACGTCCGCCGTCTCTCCCTGAGGTTATTCTTCAAGGAAGCGAAGAGAAAGGATTCCAGAGAGTCTCTCTCTTAGCTGCATTTCTGATTTCAAGCGAATTTCAACGGTGAGAATACTGTCGGTTGCGGTGTAGTCTCTCGCCACTATCTCAGCTTCGGCATCGCGAATAAACCTCATCGCAATGTCGGCATCTGGATAGCTCACTGAGACCGTAAAGCGCTGCTTGATGATGCACTCTTTTTTCTCCGCATTTTCAAGTGCCTCTATGGCTGCCGCCTTATAAGCGACCCCTAAACGGCTCGTTCCCAGTTTGACGCCGCCAAAGTAACGCACAACAATCAGTAACGTATAGGTGAGCCCATAGGAACGCAATTGACGCCCCAACGGCGCACCTGCTGTTCCGGAAGGTTCCCCGTCATCATTCTGGCGCGTGCGGTCTCCGTGATCGCCCAACACGTAGGCGTAGCAAACATGGCGTGCATCGTAGTATTTTTTTCGAAAAGCGGCAAGAATCTCCTTGACTTCTTCTTCACTTCCAGCATGAAGTGCAAAAGCGAGGAAACGGCTCCTACTCTCTACGTAGCAGCCCTCTCCAGCTTCTGCAATTGTGATGTATGAATCCTGTTGGATTATTGAATCCTGTTGAGTCATCACTATATCCCCTGCTTAGTTTTCCAAGCTTCTGTAGCGTATGCGCTTCGGAGCTTCAAGATTAAGTCGTTTTGCTTTGTTGGCCTCATAGTCGGTGTAGCTGCCCTCAAAGAAGAATACATTACCATCACCTTCAAAGGCAAGGATATGGGTACAGATACGATCGAGGAACCAACGGTCGTGGCTGATGACAACAGCACATCCTGCAAAGTCGTCAAGTGCTTCTTCCAAAGCACGCAACGTGTTCACGTCGATGTCATTGGTAGGTTCATCAAGAAGAAGCACGTTTCCCTCCTGCTTCAAGGCCATAGCCAGTTGCAAACGATTTCTTTCACCGCCAGAAAGAACGCCGCACTTCTTTTCCTGATCTGCTCCGCTGAAATTGAATTTGCTAATATATGCACGCGCGTTAATATCGCGACCACCCATGCGCAACAATTCATTGCCGCCACTGACAACTTCGTAGACCGACTTTTCAGGAATGATGTCCGTGTGCTGCTGGTCGACATAGGAAAGTTTGACAGTTTCTCCGATTTCAAAGTTACCACCATCTGGCGTCTCCAAGCCCATGATCATACGGAAAAGCGTTGTCTTTCCGGCACCATTCGGCCCTATTACTCCAATGATACCACCCTGGGGCAAAGAAAAGTTGAGATCGTTGAACAAGACTTTCTCTCCATAAGCCTTTGAGACATGAAAGGCTTCGATAACCTTACGTCCCAAACGCGGGCCGTTAGGAATAAATATTTCAAGGTTTTGCTCCTTTTCCTTCTGGTCCTCATTAAGGAGTTTATCGTAGGAGTTCAAACGGGCCTTACCTTTGGCCTGACGCGCCTTCGGAGCCATTCTTACCCACTCAAGCTCTCGCTCCAACGTCTTGCGGCGCTTGCTTGCAACCTTCTCTTCCATTTCCATACGCTTGGTTTTCTGCTCCAACCAAGAGCTATAGTTTCCCTTCCAGGGGATGCCCTCTCCACGGTCGAGTTCAAGAATCCATCCGGCAACGTCGTCAAGGAAATAGCGGTCGTGTGTGACAGCAATAACCGTGCCTTCATACTGATTGAGGTGCTGCTCGAGCCAATCAATGCTTTCCGCGTCAAGGTGGTTGGTCGGTTCGTCAAGCAGCAAGACGTCGGGCTTTTGGAGGAGCAGGCGGCAGAGTGCCACGCGACGACGTTCGCCACCAGAAAGATGGGCCACATTCTGATCGGGCGCAGGCAGATGAAGCGCCGACATGGCACGTTCCAAACGGCTGTCGAGGTTCCACGCATCAGTGGAGTCAAGGATGTCCTGCAACTCGCCTTGGCGGGCAAAAAGCTGATTCATCTTTTCTTCATCCTCATAATATTCAGGCAGACCAAATTTCTGGTTGATTTCCTCATATTCCGTCAGGGCATCAACGATTGGTTTCACGCCTTCCTTAACCACTTCAATAACGCTTTTTTCGTCATCGAGATAAGGGTCCTGAGCCAAATAGCCTACAGAATAACCCGGAGAAAAAACGACCTCTCCCTGATAGTCATTGTCAATTCCCGCAATGATTTTCATCAAGGTAGATTTTCCCGCGCCGTTAAGTCCGATGATACCAATTTTCGCACCATAGAAAAACGAGAGGTATATGTCTTTGAGAATCTGCTTGTTGGTCTGTCTGATTGTTTTGGAGAGACCGACCATTGAGAAAATAATCTTTTTGTCGTCAACTGTTGCCATATTCTTATTTTTCCGTTATACTTTAATATCCATTTTTTGGAGATTCCGAAGACCTCTGCCGAACAAGTCAGGTTTTCAGAACTCTTCTTTATCCTAATTATTCAAAATCCATAGCCAACACATCACACATGAGGTCAATGTCCATGTCATTGATGTTGTGTTTGCCCAAAATATCGCTGTCTCTTTTGAACACGTCAAACACGTTGACGTCAGCAGGCGCGAATTTTCTAAAATAACACCTGTAACGCTCAATGGCCAACACGATGTTGCCTGCTGCCCATGCTTCATGTCCCGCATGCAACCAATCTTTCTCACGCGAAGAATTTTCAAGCAATTTGAGATAGTATTTTTCTGACTCTTCATATTTATGGCACAAGAAACTACACCATGCCAGCATACGCAAGATGTCTTGGTCGCCGGGAGCGAAATAATAGGCCTTAAAGAGCTTTTTCAAGGCCGCCTCGTGTTCATCCTGCTGCATCAAGCACTCGGCAATTCTCAACAGCAATTTTTCATTTTCTGGTTGCAGGGTTTCTGCCTGTTCGTAGTAAATCAACGCTTCACCATAGTCGCCAAGGCATTTTGCACAGTTTCCCAACTGCACCTGGGTCCAAAAATGATTCGGAGACAGGACATCCGATTTTACATAAAAATCCATTGCCAAAGAATATTGGTGCATCTTCTGATAACAGCGCCCCAGTTTTCTGTAGGTTGTCACGTTGCCCTTGCACAGACCAAAAAGAATGGACGCCCACGAATAATTTCCGATTTCAAAGGCAAAATCCGCCAACACGTGCAGATTCTCGTTTTCCGAAAAGACAGCGTGCCACATATCCCATTCCGCAATGAATAGATCACACTTGAAAGGATCTGCCGCTTCGTCACGCAGACGATAGAACTTGAAGTAGCGATAGATGTCAAGCATATAAGAACGCATCGCCGCCTGCATCGTATTGGAAGATTTTGGAAGAGCATCCGTCTGTCCGCCTATCATTTCTTCCAACTGGGCGTTGGCTGCTTTCAAGTCGCTATTGCCGGCGCCCATCACCTGTCCGATAACAAGACAGAACGAATATTTATCGCTTTCACACAGATTCTCGTTTTGCTCTATCATTGACACAAGCGGTGCATGATAAACAGACTTTGGAAAGTCGGGATGTTCTTGCGTGAACGGGAAAAACCAATTGGCCGCGATATTAAAGAAGGGAAATCCCTGTTTAACCATCTTGAATTGCCCGATGAAGACATCGGCTCCCTTGCGCTGAAGTTCCATCAGCATCTTCACCTTCTCATCAATATCGCCGCCGACTTCGCCCCACTCTGTTTTCCCACCCATATCATCCAGAATGTCGCTGAGACTATCAGACCCGCTTTTTCGTTGTTTGAATTTTTGCGACTCTTTGATGATGGACGGCAGAATCTCATTTCTCACACGCTGTTCGAACTTGGGAGTATCGAGTGTCAGAAAAATCTGCGTCTGCAAATCAAGCAGATTATCTGAAAAACCTTCAAGGTTCTCCAGTTCCCTTATCGAATCTCCCACCGCTGGATATAACTCACAACGCGACCGATGCTTTGCCATTACAAGAACAAAACCAATCAAGGCGCGTGCACGCAGTTTCACATTGTTGCTCTTGACGCAACTTGCAAGCAGAAGGACCTTTCTGACATCAAAGAAGGTCAAGGCAGCCAACATAGTGGCACTTAAGATCAAACACTTGGAGTTTTCATCAAACTCGGGAGCTTCCATCAGACGCTTAATTCTTTCCTGTGCATCCTGACTCCAAACATCAGAAGTCCAAATTAACTCAAAGAGGGTGCGGCAAGAAATGTCTTCGCCCACCTTGTCGAACCCAACCTTAAGATTGTTCAGCGTATTTAATGTTAGGGCATAGTGGGATTCCGACAGGCGGATTTCGCTCAGGCGACACACTTTGGAAAAGCATCCATCTATTTGTTGGAGGAAACGCATACGATAGTTGCTGCGTTGCTCATCTGCAACGCCTTTCGACATATAGTGCAACATGATTCTGTAATTGTTGTCCACCTGCCCTACTATTTCCGTAGTTTCGGCATCCTCAACATATCTACACAATCCCTCAACAGCTTTTATCGCAACACCAAGTCTTTTCTCACAAATGGCTTTATCGGCTTCGTCGCGTAATACTAAAAAGGATGTCTTATCCATAATGATTACCTATGATTTTAGTAATGGTAAAACTAAACTGATGCAGTTTTAAAAATTTACATTCACAAGCAGATGATAGAATCATCGGGGAATGCTTGAATGGTATCCTCTAATGTGTCTCCGCCTTTTTGCAGAAACCATCATTTACGAGAACTCCGCTTGAGCGAAACCGACAATTCCCCGTCCGCAAAAACTGGGAAACAGCTGCTATATCTTCCTTTTTGAAGCTGGCAGCGTGTGAATAAGTCGGCACATGCAGACTGTCGACAGGAAATTCCTGCATTCCCCATTTTGCAAGTATGCCAGACAAATTCTCTCTCATATTGTTGCGAGCGTTCAAACTGTCAACGGCCATGTTGTATGCCTTTGTTATGGCAATGATTTTCTTTTCCTCTTCTGCCCCTTTCACTTTATCAGCCGTCAGCATGCATCCGAAATTGTTCGCCGACACTGCCGTCCAAATGGCCTTATGCCCTCTCATGCGACATTGCGTTGCAAAAGGCTCGGGAAGCATGGCTGCATCCACCTGGTTGTTATCAACCATTGAAGTTCTCAGATAAAGGTCGTTTACCTGAGGCAACAGCACTTCATCCGTTTTTGGAATAGACGACAGCAGATATGCCTCTGTGGAAAAACGGGAAATGGCCGTTGTCTTGTAGCTCAGCTGTGATGTCTTCTTGATTCTCAAACTTTTGTTGACCAGAAGACTCCAACCACCCTGTGTTGAATTAACAACGGATACTTTTCGGCCTTCCGACATCATCATAGCGTGAAACAAGTCGCTATATCCCATCAAAGCCGACCGCCCTACAATTGCCGTATCACAATCGAGTTTGGATTTGTATGTCGCGATTTTCACGCTGACGCCAAAGCGTTCGAAATACCCGCGTTCTTCTGCATAGTAATAAGGCAGACAATCCACTATGGGCATTAAAGCTAAGGTGACGACTTCTTTGTTTGCCGATACGACTTCCTTAGGTTTAATGTCATCGCTCTTCGATGAATTACTGCCACACGACGAGAAGATGCCTGCGAGGCACATCACCACACCAAATACATGTTTCATACTTATGTAGGTATTCAAAAATATTTTGTAATATCAAAGCAGGAAATTGTGAGCACCTACTTTTCCTATAAAATAAAAGGCTGAAAGTTTGGAAGATGACTTATTGATGCGAGTCTATTCCAACTTTCAGCCTTGTATTTTTTAGTAACATGGCATGCCACAAATATATCCGTGGCAAACCGCTACTTTATTGCTTAGCCTTTGATTGCAGCAATACCTGGAAGGACCTTACCTTCGATGGCTTCAAGAAGAGCACCGCCACCAGTTGAGATGTAAGACACCTTGTCTGCCATACCAAACTTGTTGATACATGCAACAGAGTCACCACCACCAATGAGCGAGAAAGCACCCTCTTCAGTGGCCTTAGCAATAGCATCGGCAATTGCGCGTGAACCACCAGTGAAATTGTCGAACTCAAACACGCCAGCAGGGCCATTCCAAAGAATTGTCTTGGCACCTTCGATAGCCTTGGCAAACAATTTGCGGGTTTCAGGACCGGCATCCAAACCTTCCCAACCTTCAGGAATTGCACCTGCAGGAACAACCTGAGTATTTGCATCGTTTGAGAAACTGTCTGCAGCAACACAGTCAGTACCCAATACCAAGTTAACACCCTTTGCCTTTGCCTTTTCAATGATACTCAAAGCCAAATCCAACTTGTCATCCTCACAAATAGATACGCCGATGTGACCACCCTTTGCCTTGGCAAACGTGTAAGTCATACCGCCACAGAGAATCAAGTTGTCAACCTTGTCCATCAGGTTTTCAATGATACCAATCTTGGTAGAAACTTTTGAGCCACCCATGATGGCAGTGAAAGGATGCTTAATATTGCTCAATACATTGTCAACAGCCTGTACTTCTTTTTCCATCAGGTAGCCCAACATTTTGTGGTCTGCATCGAAATAGTCAGCGATAACAGCTGTTGAGGCATGCTTGCGGTGAGCCGTACCGAAGGCATCGTTAATATAAATATCAGCATAAGAAGCAAGGACCTTAGCAAAATCCTTCTGCTTCTTCTTCATTTCTTCTTTAGCTGCAGAATAATTGGGATCTTCCTTGTCAATTCCAACAGGCTTACCTTCTTCTTCAGGATAGAAACGGAGGTTTTCAAGCAAGAGAACTTCACCTGGCTTCAGTGCAGCAGCTTCAGCTGATGCCTTTGCGCAATCAGGAGCGAATTTCACTTCAACACCCAAATGTTCGCTAACAGGCTTAACAATCTGGCTCAATGACATTTTGGCATTCACTTTGCCTTTTGGCTTGCCCATGTGGCTCATGACAATAAGTGAACCACCTTCAGCCAAGACTTTTTTCAGAGTCGGCATTGCACCCTTAATGCGGGTATCGTCGGTTACGTTACCGTTCTCATCAAGAGGCACATTGAAGTCTACACGAACAATGACCTTCTTGCCTTTAAAATCACAAGTATCTATAGTCATAACTTATATATTATGGAGTTATTAATATTCAATTCTTTAACCCTGCCAAATGGCTGGAAGTCCAAAGACATGCTGATTTCGCCAAGGATTCTTCCTCTTTGAAAACCTGCACAAATTTACGAAAAGAAAACGGACTACCCCATTATTTCTCCAGTATTTTATTCTGCTTGACACAACGCCAGCGAAAAGAGGAGGCGAGCAAAGCATCTGAAGCTAAAAAAATCCACAGAAATACCGTCTAAACTCAGCACTAATACTTCAGAATCTGCTTAGGACGTATTTTCGAGTTCTTTTTCAGATTATTTGTTGAACACAATTTTTCAACAGAGACTCCTAGTCTCTTTGCAATCGAAGAGAGTGTATCCCCCCTTTTGACTTGATAGAAATGGCTGTCTCTATACCTTGCTTGAGCAGGTTCACGCCTTTGCGCAGAGGCCATCGCATTGTTCTTTGAATGCTTATCATTATGATAAACAAAGAAATCACCCGTCACATCTTGATTCGGAAAATCAAAAAGCAATTTCGGGTCAATTGCCTCACCAAGCAACCTGGTTTCAAAATGCAAATGGGAACCAAAGGAGAATCCTGTATTTCCTCCGAGTCCGATTGGCTCTCCAGCCTTCACCTCGTCATTAACATTTACCAACTGCTTAGAAAGATGACCATATATGGTTTCGAGTCCGTTGTTGTGGCGAATCACAACATATTTTCCATAGCCGCCTGCATCATATTTAACGATACGCACCTTTCCGTCAAATGCGGAAGCAATGGTATCTCCAATATACACTTTAATATCCAAGCCCTTGTGGTAACGTCTGAATGAGGGACGATACCCAAAACCGCTCGTCACGTTTCGGCTTGGCGTTGGCATCGCAAATCCTCGGAGGTCAATTTTAAAACTGTCGGGTAAGGCTGCTGACGAATAACAATGCGTAGAGTTGTTATTCCATGATGTATATAACCTCTCACCATTTTCCAACTCGTCTGTTTCAATGAGTCGCTGCAAAGCCACAGAATCAACCACTTTCAGCTTACGGTCAATCGGCGCCTGAACAGCTATCAAATCTTGAGCCTGCATTGGAATAGAGGCCATGCACAATAGTCCCAGCGTTATTCTTCGTATTTTTCTAAAAATCATGAGAGATAAGAAATTAAACGACACAAATTTAGCAAAATCCACCGAGTCGCAAAGCCTCAACAACGTTATTCTTTCTTAAAGAACGTTGCAGCCGCCCTGCTTTGCAGAGATTATGGCAAAACTTCCACCACAGGGCTCTTCAAAACCGACTCCTCCGCAGCATTTCGACGCTTATTCTTCTCCATTGATTATCGGGAGGCTCAATTTGTATTTCACGGCCAACAATCGCATCACCACCACGGTCACACCGCAGATAATGGCACACGGCACCTGAGTCATATTCAAAATGACATAGCATATATAATAAGCCAATCCGCCGATAACACATGCCAAGGCATAGATTTCTTTACGGAAAATCAAGGGTTCTTCATTGATGAACACATCTCTGAGAACGCCACCTCCGGCACCAGTTATGGCTCCCATGATAATGGCGGCCCAAAACGGGTAATGCCCGCCTGTTACCGGTGTACTGCTAATGGTTTTTTCAACGCCCACCACCGTAAAGAGCGCCAATCCGATGGTGTCAAACAAGAACCATGTATTGTTTTGTCTCACCAAAAGCTTTCTGAATGCAATCACCCACAGAAGGGCAAAGGCGGAGCAGATCAGATAAAAAGGGTTTGTCAGCCAAAATGGGGTCAAGCCAAGCATCAGGTCACGCATGGTCCCCCCACCGATGGCCGTGGTGACACCTACCACATAAGCGCCAAAGAGATCGAAACGTTTTGCAGATGCCAATCGTATTCCGGAAATGGCAAACGCCACTGTTCCAACAAAATCAAACACCTGTGTGATTGTAATATCTGGAATTGTCATAACGTATTTTTATTTGATATTCAAAAGAGGATTCTATACCGTTCAACTGACCACATTAACTGGATGGCCACCAAGGAATGCGCGGATGTTGTTTCCCAACATCTCCACCAACTTTTTCCTGGCTTCTATCGTTGCCCAAGCGACGTGGGGCGTCACATAAGCATTTGGCGCAGAAAGGAGTTTGTTGTCATGAGACGGCGGTTCAATGCCCAACACGTCGGTGCAATAAGCACAGAGTGTGCCGTTTTCCAATGCTTCGCAAACGGCCGTTTCATCCACAAGTCCTCCACGAGCCGTATTTAACAAAATAAGACCCTTACGGGTGTTTGACAGCAACTGCCTGTTTATCATTTTCTGATTATTTGCCGTCAGCGGGCAATTAAGGCTTACCACATCACATTTTTGAAATGCCTCCTGAAGTGTGGTTTTCTTCACAAAGTCTGGCAAATCCGCTTCGGATTTACTGCTTACGGCAAACACTTCCATGCCGAAGGCGTATAGCAAACGACCAACGGCCTCTCCAATATTGCCATACCCCACTATCGCTGCCTTGCGACCAGACAATTCAATCAGAGGTCTGTCCCAACATGAAAAAACAGGACTGTCACACCACTTTTTCTCCTTTGTCACAACATGAACGTAATGCCCGACATGATTACACACCTCAAGCAACAAAGCAACCGTCATTTGTGCAACGGCTCCTGTTCCATATCCCGCACAATTGCAAACCAGCACGCCGCTACGCCGTGCTGCTTCAACATCGATCACGTCATAGCCTGTTGCAGCAACGCAAAGCAATTTCAACTTTGGCAGCATAGAGAACTCCTTCTCTGAAAAACGCACTTTGTTAGTGATGATAATGTCAGCATCTCCGCCTTTTTCCATAATCTCATGAGGCAGACACTGATTGTATGTTTTAAACTCGCCGAGCGAACTGATAGGCTCCCAAGATATATCGTCATGGTTAAGCGTTTCGCTATCTAAGAAAACGATGTTAGGCATTTATTCAAAAATATTGTGGTTATAAATGATCTATGGATGGGCCAGGGCTTAATATTCCTGCACGAACTGTGATCGCTTCTTGACACCTTCGTCATGGCTTTCCAACGGTTGTCGCCCCAATCAAGCGCGTGTGCCGATCTGACGGAGATCTGTGGTACAGCAACACCGTATATTCATTCTGGGTCTGATAGAAATCCCCCTCTATTGAGGGCACGACCGAGCGACCATCGCCGTCCGTTCCCCAATAATAATAGGAATAATATCCCTGCTTGAGCAAGAAAGCGCCAGTGTAACGACGGGGATTGTCGGCCAAGGGAGCAAGAAAGCCAGGGGCACTTGCAGCTCCATTTGTCCACTGGCCTCCCAAATATATCCTATGCGGCAATTCTTCCTTCCATTTTTCCGGAAACGAGTAGTCAAAATGCACCCACATGTATTCCGCCTCCGTTTCAGGATTCATATTGTCTTCAGCCAACGGCACATAAATGCCATCCTGATCCTCGTCATAAAGATAAGTCATCCTCGGTTCGTCGGGAAACAACGTGGCATGAAGATAACTCGAAAGATTGTCAACCGACTCGACGTGCATGCCCGGGTATCTTCTGCTCGGAATTTCAAATTTTCTATATTCATTACCTGCCTTGAATATCAAGTCCCTGCAATGCTCCCACTTGAGCATCGGTGTCGGCAAGAACGACACAGAAGACGGAGAAACATTTCGTACGGCATTGTGCCACTGCTTATTTTGCAGCACCACCAATGTAAACTCCTTAGCATCACGTATTGACAAAGACGGACATCTGGCAGACACCGTGAGTTGCTGATGTGTTTTATTTCTGTCAATGTCGGTATCACCATTCACCGTCACCGCCAACGAAGCCAAAGGCTCCACAACAAAAAAATAGGTGACGAACGCCGCCACTTTATCTCCGTTTTCATTTTCCTTCCAAAAGGTCAACTTGTAATTTCCAGACACCTTAGGCCTCATGTATTCGTTGGGGAATGCCAGGGAATAATGAACATAAGGAATGGAAGTATTGAGGCTCGGCGTGAAATTCTCCACCAAACCCTCGTCGGAGACAGACTCAACATAATCGTGTTCAAACACGGATTCCTCCGCATTGAAATTCTCGTCCATCAATTCCAAGGTATATGTAAACCTATGATATTCAGCAGACAAGTCGTCAAAGCTAATCCTAATTTTTTTCGATTCTCCCAACACGAGGAGCGGAAACACCGGCATCGCCCGATTGCTGGCAGAATTATCATGAAACACCACGGTCTTCACCGAAGGGTCATAGACAACGGTCTCCTGTCCTTTAACAAAAACAGGAGACAAAAAAATAAGGAAAGCCAATATCAACTTTTGCTTCATAAATAGGCAGTCGAAATTATCAGACCATGAGCCGTCGGAAAAGGAAACGCCCCAGCTTACACAAAAAACAAATGCTTATGGGAATCACCGAAAAATATTCTTCCAACAATTATCCCCAAGCCCTGTATTTCGTCTGTCAGATTTCGAAATCAACACACGCCCTCTCAGCAACAAATTTCATAAATTCCGATGCAACAGCCTTGTGTGAAGGATGAACGCTGTAGGCTTTCACATCCTCCAAATTGTCGAACACAGAATGCAGGCAAACATCCCACTTCTCTGCCTCGTTGCAGTTTCTCCCAACAAAGACCTCGCGGATGAAAGGAATTTCCGATGGCAAACGCTCTATGCCATCCTTAAACGCCTTGAACGCAGATGTGCGGACATTCTCCGAGACCTCTGCCTTGAACTTGAAAAATACAATATGCTTTGTCATTGTTGTTTCTTGATTTATCAATGTGAGTATTCTAAAATCCTGTCGTGGTCAGCTGCATTAACAGCGCTAGTGACGCTCGAGAAAAGAACGAATCATCCGCAAGCGCATTCAAAAATTTTCTCCACCAATCGCGATACAGGATAGTTACATAATTCTTTGTTTTCCACGGATATATATCCATCTATCGAAACGGGAGCTTCAATATCAGCCTCATAAGCATCAACCATCAGCACGCGGTGGGTCAACACATGCTTCATTTGCTTTTTGACACATCTCATGCTTTTCAAGCTGCCGCCAACGAGCTTGCCGACATTTTCAACCACTTCCCTATCGCTCGCTTCGCCATTAAATTCAAGCAGGACGGGTTCATACAATCCAGCCCAAATGTCGCCAGGCGGGCGTTGCCGAATATAAACCATATTTCCACACCTAATAATGACATACACAAGATGTCGGATTTCCTGTTTCGTCTTCTTGGATTTGACAGGCAAGACCGAAACCCTGCCTGTCGAGAGAGCGATGCAGCCGCCAGAGAGCGGACATGTTTCACACAATGGTCGGCTGGGCGAGCAATGTTTCGCCCCAAAATCCATAATGGCTTGGTTGTAAACATCCGGATGCTTCTTGTCAAGCACTTCCATTGCCAGCTCCGAAAACTCCCTTTTCCCCATCGTCGAATCAATGGGCGTTTCCACGCCAAAGAATCTTGAAAGCACGCGATAAACGTTTCCGTCAACCACGGCACAGGGCTGCTTATAGGCAAAAGAACAGATGGCCGCCGCCGTATAGTCGCCAACCCCCTTCAGCGCTCTCACGCCTTTATAGTCGGTCGGGAAGACCCCGCCATTCTGCATAACCAACCGCGCAGCCTGATGCAGATTTCTCGCTCGGCTATAATAGCCAAGCCCCTGCCAATATTGCAAGACCTCATCGGTTGAAGCATCAGCGAGCGACCTGACATTAGGAAAGCGCTCAACAAACCTCAAATAATAAGACAGCCCCTGTTTGACCTGCGTTTGCTGCAGAATGATTTCAGAAATCCATATCAAATAAGGATCTGTCGTTTCTCTCCACGGCAATTGGCGTTGGTTTGCCTCATACCATTTTATGATTTCACTTGTAAAATCCATTTTTAGAGTTGTTCTAAAAAATACGGCATGATATAACTCGTCTGAGGGGTAGGGTGTTCAAAATCCAGGAAAAATCAAGATTAATAGAGGGGCGCTGTCGCTGGCAGGTTCGAATTAATCGAATTTTTGCAACGGGGTTGCGAAACTGCCCTGCAATAAAATTCGAGATATTCCGCCATGACATTACAAACCAATCTTGAGCACCTACTTAATGGAACAACTTTATGCGTTGTTCCTCCGAGAGTTTGCAAATAAGCAGCGTGTCGTCATTCTCCACGACGATATATCCGTCCAATCCCTGAACAACCACCTTCTTCAGCTTGCTCGTATGGATGATTGAATTGAACGTCTCGTGCAGTTCAATATTGCTGCCGATAGCGGCATTTCCATATTGGTCCTGACCGATCTGCGTTCGCAAAGACCCCCAAGTTCCGAGATCGCTCCATCCGAACGTTGCGGGGAAAACAAAAACCTCCTCTGCCCTCTCAAGAATGGCATAGTCAACAGAAATGTTTTCACACTGAGGATAAATACGATCAATGTGCTCCTGTTCGCGCTCCGTTCCGAAATAAGGCATAACGGATTCAAACTTCTTGCACATTTCCGGCTGATACACTCGGAAAGCATTTACGATGGTACTGACGTTCCAGATGAAAATGCCAGAGTTCCAAAGGTAATTCTTTTTCTTCAAATAACCCTCTGCCACCTCAAGACTTGGTTTTTCCGTGAAAGAATCCACCCTGAAGATGTTCGAGTTTCTTGAAGACGAATAACTCAAATCAGCCTGTATGTATCCATACCCTGTTTCTGGATGCGTTGGATGAATGCCCAAAGTCACAATGGCATCGGTCTCCGCAGCAAAGAGTAGCGATTCTTCAATGGCATAGTGAAACTTCTCCAAATCAGCAATGATGTGGTCGCTGGGCGCAACGATAATATTTGCATGAGCGTTGATTGACTTGATTCTCCAACTTGCATAGCAGATGCACGCAGCTGTGTTTCTGCGACACGGCTCCAGCAAAACATGGCCCCGCTCGATGTCTGGCAATTGCTCAAGCACCAGGTCCTTATATTCCTTGGAGGTAACAATCCAAACATTTTCTTTTGGCACAATGGAAGAAAACCGCTCCAACGTCAGTTGCAACAATGTTTTCCCAACTCCCAAAACGTCAAGAAATTGCTTGGGCTTATTTTCACTGCTGAGTGGCCAAAAACGGCTACCGATGCCGCCTGCCATGATAACAAGGTGATTATTTTTGCTCATATTGTGTCATATGTTTATTCGCGTTCATGGAACCATCAATTAAGGAGGAGAGATGAGAACAATTCTATGTCACTCTTTCACCAGCATGTCGCCAGATATATAAATGCGCGTCATGGCATTAGTTGCATTTGAGCGCACCGTGATCACTTTCCGGAAAAAGCCTTTCGGCTTTCCCTTGCCGTTGTACGTAACCTTGATTTGGCCTTTCTTTCCAGCCGGTATCGGCGTTTTCGTATAGTCAGCAACGGTGCATCCACACGTTGTCATCACCTGCTGAATAACCAGCGGCTCATCTCCCGTGTTTGTAAAAGCGAACACCACCGTCTGCTTTTTCTCTTCATCAAACTTGCCAAAGTCATGAGAACTCTTGTCATACTTGATGACCGCTTGTGCGCTGGCATTAACAACAAAAGCTGCAAGCAGCGCAACCGTTAAAAGTATCTTTTTCATATTATCTCAGATGATTATAAAATCAAAGGTATTTAGTAACGGCAAAAACAAACTTGACCAATTTTGTGGCGTAAGGAGTTATTTCTTATGCCCTGTCAAAAATTGCTCAACTTATTCTTTCACCATAACTTGAAATGCAAATGTATAATTATTTTCCCAAATAGTTGTCGCCAGAAGGGTAAATTCCACACGTTTCCCATTATTTTACATAAAAACTTTTTCGACACCCACTTAAGTAGGTGTCGAAAAATTAGTTTATAGGGGTAAGCCTGTTTAATATTGCCCTGCCGCATTCTTCTGCCCCTACAACTGTCTTTCATCAGTCACGTAGCCCGCTACGCTCCTTCTTCAAAACAGCTGTAGGAACAAAATAATACGACAATTCAATATAAACTAATTCTGAACACCCACTTATCAGAAAATATTTTGTATTTTTGCCTTTATCACACTTCTGCTGTGTCGGACCAACAATAAAGGGCGGGCCACGTCAAGAACCGCCCCCCCTTCAAGCGAAAAGGCAGCATTCCAGAATAGGCCTTCCCCCGCGCGACTCCCCCGACGCAAAGAAGATTAAAACAATCTCAACACCAACTCATTCACACACACAAGACATGCCATTGCAACAAACACGAACCATCCTCGGAATTGACCCCGGCACAAACGTCCTGGGCTATGGCGTGCTGGAAACAAACGGATCGAAAGCCAGAATGCTCGCCATGGGCGTCATCGACCTCCGCCATTGCAAGGACGTCTATGTGAAGTTGGGCAGGATATACGAGCGCGTAAGCGAAATCATCGAGTCCTTCAGGCCCGATGAACTTGCCATAGAAGCGCCCTTCTTTGGCAAAAACGTGCAAAGCATGTTGAAACTGGGGCGTGCACAAGGCGTGGCCATAGCCGCAGCCATCAGCAAAGGGCTCCCAATCCATGAATACGCCCCGCTGAAAATCAAAATGGCCATCACCGGGAATGGCGGAGCAAGCAAGGAGCAAGTGGCGCAGATTTTGAAGCGCGTTTTCTGCATAAAAGACGAAAACATGCTGCCCTACCTCGATGCCACAGATGCGCTCGGAGCGGCCTACTGCCATTTCCTGCAAAGCATAAATTCCCTAAACGTCAAAGGAAGGAACGCGTCGTGGCGAGATTATAAGAACAACATCGCTGCAAAAAACGACACAGGGAAAATGACCCTGCCGCAAAAAAAACTCATGGAAGCCCTATGCAGAAAATCCTTGAAATAAAAAACGGCATTGCAAGAAACGAGGCACATCGGCTGCAATCCCCTGTCAATTTCGTCTTGCGGGCAGGCGAATCCGTTGCCATCAGCGGCCCCAACGGCGGCGGCAAATCCCTACTGACTGGGCTCATAACGGGAGCCATCCCCATCAAAACCGTCCTCCCCGACGGACAGACAGGAGAGCGGCATATCGGGAAAGGCGCCATTCGGAGCATCGTCTTCAACGACGTGTACGGAACAACCCCGCCCGCCTACTATCAGCAGCGCTGGAACCACGGCGACGACATGACGTTCCCAACCGTTTGCGAAACACTGGAGAAAAGTCGCCGCGATGCAGCCGAAGCGCCCCGCGTCCTTTCCTCCCAAACGATGGACAACATCGAAAAGGCGCTCAACATCCCCCCTCTGCTCAACAAAAAGGTTAACCAACTTTCGAGTGGCGAACTGAGGCGCCTTCAGCTGATGCGCATCCTGCAAGCCTGCCCCTCAGTATTGGTGATCGACAACCCCTACATCGGCTTAGACCCCAACAGCCGTGCTGCCCTCACAGCAGTGCTTCAGCAACTCTCCCAGTTCATTTCGCTCATCCTGGTGGTTTGCCGCCCATTGGAAATTCCCCCCTTCATCAACAGGGTGATCCACGTTGAAGACAAACAGATGCGCGAACGCACGCGCGAAACCGAGATACAGGAAAGCAAACAAAGCGAGGAAGCAGAGCAGCCAGTGGCAGCCATCCCTGCCCCAACGACACGCGATTACCCCGAAACAGAAGCGGGAGAAGAAATCGTCAGTCTCAGCGACATCAACATCTCCTATGGAACGCGCATCGTGTTCAAAAACTTCTCCTGCAACATCAAAAGCGGAGAACATTGGGCCGTCACAGGTCCCAACGGCGCAGGAAAGACCACCCTACTCTCCCTCATGCTGGCCGACAACCCCATCGCATACGCCCTCCCCGTCAGACTCTTCGGGAGAAAGAGAGGAAGCGGCGAAAGCATTTGGGACATAAAGAGAAAAATCGGATACGTCTCTCCCGAGATCTTCTCAACCTATAAAAAGCATTTGTCCGTAATCCACATTCTGGCAAGCGGCCTCCACGACACCATCGGGATATACCGAACGCCCTCAAACGCTGAAACCATCATCTGCCAACAATGGCTCGCAACATTCGGCGTGCCACATCTCGCAAAGAAGTGCTATTTGGAACTCTCGCATGGCGAGCAGCGACTGGTGTTGCTGATACGAGCATTCGTCAAAAGCCCCCAACTGCTGATACTCGACGAACCATTCCACGGCCTTGACCGCCACTGGTGTGAAAAAGCCAAAGAAATAACAGACCGCTACATGGCGGCCAACCCCAGAAGAACACTGATCATGGTCACGCACCACACGGAGGAACTCCCCGCCTGCATCGACCATCATCTCAGAATCTCTCCCCCCGATAAATAAGTGTTCAGAATTAGTTTTATATCAACAAGGCAATATCAGACAGGGTTCCCCCTGCATGGATACTATAAACCAATTTTGAACACCCACTCAACACACAAAAAAACATCTGGCCCCCCGGCCAGACTCACCATAACTTAGAAAATGAAAAAGACCAGACCTCTATTCTATAGCTCGCTCCTTGCCCTACTCTTGGCGCCCAACACGTTGAAAGCACAAGAGGTGTACAACATGGTTCTTGAGAACGCAACAAAAACGGTGAATTCGCCGTCGAAAAGTTTCACGCAGGTGAAAATCGCACAATTCAAAAGCACGGCGTTGGTCTACCTGAAAAAGAAAGCCTTTGAAAACAGCAAGGAAGTCAAAGAAGAATTTCTCAACACGCAGGCATACTATCTGTCTGAATTCATCTTCCTCTTTTTCACGCAAATTCTGAAAGACCACAAACTCTCCGATGAGGAACGCAGAAAAAAGATTTATCTCTTTATGGACGCGTCTTTATCAAACCCTCTCTTCAACGACCCCGACACCGAAACAACGCAATCGTACATCAAAGAAGGAAGCGAGCTCACGCCCTTCTCGCTGGACACAGACTGGCAGAAAGCGTGGCACGCCGCCAAATCGCAGTTGTGACCAAGCGCGGAAAACGCCCCAACGCCCAGCATGTCTGCCCACGCCGAATCATCTCCCCCGCCTCTCCCCGTTGTCAGCCCAACCGTCAAGCGACACGCACACCACCAAATTTACATAAAACAGCCTACGCACCTCGGCAAAGCATTCAAACAAAGTTGAAGCTCTGCCGAGGTGTGCTTTATGCCTGCAACGCATTCTCGGACGAACCCACCAAACTTTCCTTCAACCACGATGCGCGTCATGCCCATCAATCAAGGTGGCGCGTCTGCATTACGATAAATATATTTCAAATTATTGCTTAAATAAGTTTTACCGGGCAATAATTCGAAAGATATGTGACATTTTTCCTTTCCTTGCGGCGGGTTGACGCGTGATTTTCGTCTGAACATGCCGTCTGTTCGGTGATGTTCCGGGAATAGTTTATGCTATGTTTGACTTGTGCACTTTAGGGGGCTTCTGGCGTGCTTCGCACGTGGATATTTGCGCTTCGCGCGGTCTTTTAACGTTAATGGCCACCAAAAATCACACGTTCCCCACCAAGGTGGAGAACGTGTGATTTTGCTGTTCATTCAGGCTGCGCTGCCATGTGAATGGACAGATGATGGGGTATCGCCTTGCCGCATGTGGTTAGAACTTACCTTTGTTCAGCCATTGCAGGGCTTTTGTCAATGCATTGTCACGTTTGGCCTTGAAGTAGCTGTTGTGGCTTTCTGCGACGGGAATGTCAGGCGTAAAGCCATAGCCCACGAAGTCTGAGCCGTCGGCCGCAAAGTCATGTTTGGAGCAGATATTTGCTTCGCAAACGCCCGGGATAATCGAAACCCTTACGCCATTTCCCGTGCTGCCGCCAGTCTTTTCGCCCACCAGGGTGACATGACCCGTAGCACGCATTACGGAGATGAAATCTTCGGCTGCTGAGAATGTGCCACGGTCGACCAGTAGCACCACAGGCTTGAGATAGAGCTGGAACGTGTCTCGCTCGCTATGCCTCCACGTGGTGCCCTCATTGCGATAGATCTTCTCCGGATAGTTCCATGAAGCATAGGCCGGAATGTATAGGCGGCTTTCCCAAGCACCTGTCAAAAGCGTGTCGACAAAAAAGTGTTTGGCAATATAGTCGCCGTTGGTGGAGTTCCCACCTGGATTATTGCGAATGTCGATGATGAGCGCACGCGTTTTCAAGATTTCAGGGTAAACCCTATTGAACTCCTGGGCCAAACGTCCGTCCATGAAGTTTGATATTTTCAAATAGCCAATGCCATGCTCCATCGCATCATACGTCAGCAACTTCGGTTGCTGGGTTTCATAGAGGTCAAAGTCATCGTCCTTGAAATCATAGGTCACACTTAACAGCTTCTTGCCATCGCGCAACTGCACGGTCATGGGCTTTGTGGCGAAACGACTTGTCAAGTTCATGCCATCGTAGGTCTCGTGTAGACGCCACTGTTCGGTCGAAGCCGAAACATAAGGCATCACTTCGCGCTTGGCATAAGCCTCGACGTCCTCGCCGTCAATGCTCACCAGTTGCTGTCCGCGGCGCACACCTTGCTTCGCAAAGGCGGAGCTATACACCTTGTCAACATACACCTTGCCATCAATCCAACGTGTGGAAAACGGTATGGAGCGCATATTCTGCGGATAGTAGCTATAGACAAAAGTGTGGCCGTCATTGAGCGTAGCCGCCATGCGTTGCAGCAAGCGCACGGCCTCGCCATCGGTCGTCGTAGCCTTTATCTGCGGAATCATGGCCACATACAAGCTGTCCCAATTGACCGACGCACGATTCATAAACACAAAGTTTCGCTTCACGCTGCTCCACAAATGGCTCAAGCCCAACAATCTGCGGGTCGGCGCATCGATGCTGCCCCAATAGTCCGGATGCGATTCCCCTCCATTGTAATAGCTAAGGTTAATCCAGTCGATAGGCACGCAAAACTCGTTTCCAAGCTTTTTCGCCTTTAGGAAATAGAGCGTACCGTCATCCCAGTGCATACCATAGAACGTCTTGCAACGTTCCAATCCCATGTCAAAGCGATTATCGTAAATGCTGACATGGGTATATTGGTTATAGTCTTTGAATACCTTTGCGAAGCGGTCGAAATCGGCTTTTTTCGCATTTCTCAGTGCCAAACGGGTGCCTACCGTCCAGCCTCGGCCTTCCCCTTGCTGCCAGGCAAAGCCTCTTATGCCTTGTTTCCATCCGCCAGTGTATCGCACGGGTGTTTTTGTCACTTTAGGATTGGCCAATAATTCCTTATAGATGAGATCAACAGCCAATGTGTCGATACCATTGGCCCATGTCGTCATAGCACATGCTAAGGCAAACAGCAGTAATGTCAACTTCTTCATTTTCATTTTCGTTTTTCGCCTCACGATGATTCGGCGGTCGAATAGGAGGGTTAAAATGTTAGATAATGAGCGAATGACTATGAAGTCGTCTGAACTTTTCTGACGAAGATTTGATTTGGAGTTTGAGTTCTTCTACATTCCATCTTCACCTTTCTTTTTGGCCGTTTTTTGACCTTTCATCGGTCGTATAGCTCGCTACGCTCCCTCTTCAAGCCCCCAAAACGCCTCAAAAATAAAGGCAAATCTTGAATTTCATAAAAGTTCAGACGACTTCTATAACGTTTATCGCGCTGAACACTGACGTGTCACAAACCATAAACGCTATACCCATCAAGAGCAAAGTTACGGATTATTTCTGTATCGCCGTTGGCTTTTGCAAAGTTTTTTGACGCAGAGGGGGAAGAGTCTGTCGGCTGAGGAGGATAATGGAGGACGTGTCATTTCTGTGCATTTTATTCATTTTTGCTTTTTCGCCGTTTCCCATTCGTCAAAACTGTGATTTGCCACACTTTTGACGAATGGGATTCTTTTCCTGACTTCGTCAATGCGTCACCCTGATCCACCCGATTGAATTACGTAACTCGCTGATTTTCAACATACGCAATCTAATAAGGCAAAAAAGTGATGAAGTCAGGAAACATTTCAAATGTAACACACACGCGCCCATCCACACCACGTTCCCTCTTTGTCCGTATTTGTCAGCGAACGTGGAACGAGCCACAGACGCACACGGGAGCAGAGACGAATGCATCAGGGAGCAGACACGAATGCATCAGGGAGCAGACACAGTCGCATCTGGGAGCAGAGACGAACGCCTCTGGGAGCAGACACGGTTGAATCTGGGACGTCGTTCGCCGACTGACTTAGGGGGCGGATTGACGGGACTTTTCTACAATACAATAATGATTAAAGAGAACAGACCTAAGGGGAGCGTAAGCAAATTAAATAGGGCATTCTGAACAAAATTTTCAGAATGCCCTTTCTATTAAAAAGCGAATGGGAATCGTGATAACAAAATGAGACAGAAGGCGTAAATCTTTCTGCCCCAATTTATATTTGTGGATGGTCTAAATTATTTTGTATATGCTGAAAACATTATTTTTTGATTTACAACGACCTCTCGGGCGCAACAACTTATAACTACCACCGGCTTAAATTCAGAGTGTACCGACTTTCGTAGTAACGGTCGTTGACATCAAGACACAAATGGTTGGAGGTGAAGGAACGGATGGTGGCAAGGAAGTCTGTGCGCCCATCGTCATCGAAGTCTATTTGTATGACATCACGACTGACGTCCCAGCAACCTGTTTCATAGAAATTATTCGAACCGTAGGCCTCGAAGCGGCCATCGTAATTGAAGACAAGGCGGTCGGTTGGCCGATAAGGGCAGGGGCCATAGTCTAACGGAATTACGTGGTCTATGCGCCAGGTGCCGGACAGGTCTGAACGGGTCATCCAGTCGTCTGAACGGGTCATCCAGTCGTCGTCTTCGCAGGAGGAGAGTGAGCTAAACGCAAAAAGCGCACAGAGGGTCAATAGTGTTTTTGTTATTATGGTTTTCATGTGGTTTGATTTTTTGTTTTGTTGAACGAGACCTGGGGTGTGTAGGGGGATGTGTTCTCTCGCAAGCGAGGAGGGAGAGGTGTTCTGTTTTTATTTCAGCGTCAGTTGCTGGAGGTCGTACATTGAGCCGTTGTAGCAGTTGATGTCGACGTATCCCTTGATGCCTTTGAGGCGGCCTCTGTCGGTGTGTTGCCAGAATTTCCAGGGTCCGTCATAGCGCAGGGTGTCGACATAATAATGGGCTATCCAATAGGGATATTTGCTGAACTCGGGCGTTCCGAGATATTCTGTCTTGAATTTGTAGTAGGTGTATAAAATCGGTTTTACGCCATATCGCCGTTCTATCAGTCGAAGCCAAACGAGGGCTGAGTCGCGCAGCTGGGAGGGCGTGAGTTTTCCTGTGGATTCGATGTCGAGGACGGGGGGGAGGTCTCCTTCTTCCAACGGTACGCGCCGCACGAAGTTGTCGGCTTGCTGCCGGGCGGAGACGTTGGGCAGGAAGAAGTGGTAGGCGCCACGGACGAAGCCGTTGTCGCGGGCTTGTTTGAAATTGGAGTTGAAGCGGTCGTCGAGGTCATTGGCGCCTTCTGTGGCTTTGACGAACACGAAGCGCAGACGCTCGCCGTCGACTTCGGCTGCGGAAAGTGCGTCCCAATCGATCTTGCCTTGATGATGGCTTATGTCGATTCCGCGTATGGAATAGCCCTCGGGGTATCTGGCGTCGCCAAAGATGCCCTGCCAGGCTACGGTGTAGGGACGGATGAGGAGGGCGTAAAGGGCTATGGAGCAGAGGGCGAAAAGCAATATGGCTCCCGTCCACATGGCGTGGGCGGATATTCTGTCGGTGATTTGCACGATTCCCAACGCTTTCAGGAGGCGCGAAACGCATCCTTTTTTTCTTGTGCCTGTTCTCGCTTTTCTTCTTGCCATGTTTGTTTGGTTGCTGCCTTGGCAGCCTGAAATGTTTGGTTGGTTTGTGGTTTGTCGGCACCCAAATGGTGGCGACATGGTTTAGGTTGCGCTTGTGCCTGCAAGTGGCATTTTTCTGACAACCAGCTCATCACTGGCTGTTCGCGTTCTGAACACCTACTTAAAAAAAGGTTGACGAGTGGTGAGAGGATGTGTTTAAACGGATGCTTGTTGTTTCAAGACGGATGCTTTTCAGCAAACTGTCTGAGCAACATGTTATTTCAGTTCTCCTACTTATCTCTCGAAAACTCGTCAACCTTCCTATGGCGTGTGTGTGTTACCACTGGGAACCTCGCAGTTCCTGGCGGTCGGCACAACACGGGGGTATTATTTGCCTTGTTCCAGCTTCAAGGTCATGGTGCACTGGTCGCATACTTCTGTTGGGCCGAAGTACTGGATTGGACCAGGATATACGAAGCAGGTATTTTCTGCCCATTCTTCGCGATGTGCAGCAAATTCCTTGAAGGGTGCGCCGTCCAAACGAACCAATGCCTTGCGGATTACGGGCTTCATTTCGCCATTACGACGTTCCATGTTCATCATCATCGTGATGGGCACACCGCCGGCAACCCATTCTTCTGCAGGAGCCGTTGTGTTCTTGACGATGGCCATGTAGCCTGTCTTGCCATTGGCAACGAGCTGGGCTGCGCTTGTGCCAAGTGCGTAGCAGTAGTCAGCATCGTAGTTGGAAGGAGCGGCGCAACGTCCTTCGTAGCCGAAGAAGTGGTGTTGTGCTGCAAACTTGCCGCAGAACTTGCCTGCTTTTTTCCAAGCGTTCAATTTCTTGGCAACCATTTCAGAAAGGAGTTTTTCTGTTTCGATGAGAGAAACCTGTACGTTTCCGTGCGGGTCGCGCTCCATGGTGAGCTGCTTGGCAACACCTTCTGGGAGGCTTTCGTAGATGGCGGCATTTTCAGAAGAGAGCTTGCCGAGAATCCAAGCACGCTGTTCGTCGGCTGCAACTTCTGCGGCCTCGGGCTGTGCAAGCAAATCGTTGAGCTCAGCAATGAGTTTCTTCATTGCGGGGATGAACTCGATCAGACCTTCTGGAATGAGAACTGTTCCGAAGTTGTTGCCGTTGGCGGCACGCTTTGCAACGACGTTGGCAATGTACGTAACGATATCGTCGAGCGTCATGTTCTTTTCTTCAACCTCTTCGCTGACGATGCAGACGTTTGGCTGGCACTGCAATGCACACTCCAGGGCGATGTGGCTTGCTGAACGGCCCATCAACTTAATGAAATGCCAATATTTGCGGGCTGAGTTGGCGTCGCGCTGGATGTTGCCGATGACTTCTGCGTATGTTTTGCAGGCTGTATCGAAACCAAAGCTGGTTTCAATCTGGTCGTTCTTCAAGTCGCCGTCAATGGTTTTCGGGCAACCGATGACCTGAATGCCATAGTTCTTGGCAGCATAGTATTCAGCCAAAACGCAAGCGTTGGTGTTGGAGTCGTCGCCACCGATGATTACGACAGCCTTGATGCCGAGTTCACGAATGATTTCCAAACCAGATTCAAACTGATCTTCCAACTCGAGTTTGGTGCGGCCAGAACCAATCATATCGAAACCGCCTGTGTTGCGATATTCGTCGATGATGGCATCGGTCAGCTCGATGTATTTGTGGTCAACCAAGCCACCAGGACCCATAAGGAAACCGTAGAGCTTATTTGACTTGTTTTGCTTCTTCAGTTCGTCATAAAGACCGCAGATTACGTTGTGACCACCAGGAGCCTGACCGCCTGAGAGGATGATGCCGATGTTCATCGGAGCATATTCTTTCTTGACGTCTGTTGGTACAAATTCCACCAAAGGCATACCATAAGTATTGGGGAAGAGGGCTTTGATTTCTTCTTGGTTGCCTACACTCTGAGTTGGCTCACCTTCTTTGATGCTGACGTTGCCACGAAGTCCGAGGGGGAGTTTTGGCTGATAGGCAGCACGTGCAATTTGTAATGCGCTTTTTTCCATAATGATTTATTTGTATTTAGGGTGATTATTCTTATTTGGAGGGCGACCCCCGATAATCCGTTATATCGCTCCCGAGATTTCATCGAAATGTTTGCATTTTCCTGAAGTCTGCCAAAAGCGATGGAATTCTCCGCAAGTGCATGGGATTTCCGAGAGGGACATGCCCCGCCATGCTGGATATTTCCGAACACGGCTTTTTCGTTTTCCGTTTGGCTCCTTAACGAAGCAAAGTTACGTTTTTCCGTTGAATATAACAATAGTATCGGGGCTTTTCTTGTTGGCACATATTGTGCTATGTCGTTTCGGTATAGCAAAAAGAACAGGAAGGGGTATGTTGCTTTCCTCTTCCTGTTCTTTCTTTTTTATTTTATCGCTATTTCACCAGTGTCGCGATGACGGCACCCAGCGTCGCAGTGATGGAGCCAAGGCTCATGATTTCGCTGAAGGTCATTCGCTTACGCTCTTTCTTCATCGGAACGATGATTTCGCATCCGGGCAAAATGTCTTTTGCCGATTTTACTCTGGTGACCGTACCGTTCATCTGAATGGCAAACACGCGTTTTTTGCGTGCCTTTTCACCATATCCGCCCGCTTGGTCGATGTAGTAGTCGAGCGATGCTCCGTCTTTGTAAGTAACGGTGTTGGGATAGAGCACTTCGCCGTTGATGGAAACGGTGTTGTTTTGCTGCGGAATGATCAAATGGTCGCCGTCTTGCAACACCACATCCCATTGTTCGCTGCCTGGATGGGCGATGGCACCAGCCAAGTCTATTCCGATATATCGCTCATCTCCCACTTGGAGTTTGCTTGTCAGGGAATCGTTTTTGAGGGCACCCGTCAGGATGGTCTGGTATTTTTTTTTCTCTTCTTCAGACATCTTTCTAATCAGTTTGGCACCACCGATATATGCCTGTTCGTTGATGCCACCCGCTGCATTGATGAGGTCGCTCAAGCGATAGTTTTTACGGGTCAGCACGTAGGTTCCGGCAAAGGCGACTTCCCCGTCAACGAGAACGTGTTCTTGTCCGACATAACCGGGCGATTTTCTGACGTAGATTTCATCATACGGTTCCAAAACGAACCCTGGTTCCCCCGTGACAACGAACCCGTCTTTCATTTCAAAGCTATAGGTCTTCGCCACAAACAAGGGGGCCTTGGTTGCTGAAGCATTACGAATGCGCCGCGACACTTCGATCTTGATGAGCGAAGCGGCATCCGTCAGTCCTCCGGCACGCAAAATCAAATCCTCAAGCGTGGTACCTTCGGCATAATCAAATTCCCCAGGATGCTGCACCTCACCTGCAATTTTCAGGAAGCGTTGCAACTTGCGCTCTCTGTTGCTTGGAATATAGATGACGTCTTCATTCTGGAGAGACACGTCGGGAGATGTGTGCTCCATGATTCCTTTTAAATCCAACGAAACAGCTTGCAACGACCGTTCTTTTGTCATGCGGTGCATGATGCCACGGGTGGTGACGGCGTCTTCTGTCATTCCGCCGGCACGTTCAATGAGCTGGCGAACTGTTGAAATACTCCCGTCGACCTGATACATTCCCGGACGGAAAACAGCGCCTTTTATCTCAACCATATTTGAATATCGATTGAGGGTGGAGTCAACGAAAACTGAGTCTTCATCCATAAGCTGAAAACTCGTGCGCTCGAATTCGTCGATGGTGTACACTGATTTCACGCCTCCAGCTTTTCTGACCAAACGGAGGTTTTTCGTATAGGCATCGCCAGCAAAACCACCAGCATATTTCAGAAGCGTCGCTACGCTCTCGTTCTTTTTCATTTCATAGAACATGGGGCGCTTGATCTTGCCTGTGATATTGACCAGACACTCATAAGGGTTGACGATGATGATGTCGCCAGAACTAAGTTTGATGTTGCCCGAGAGTTTCCCGTTTAAGATGTAGTCGTAGATGTCCACCGTTGAAATCTGACGTCCATTTCTGAAAACACGGATGTCGCGCAACGAACCAATCTCACTGACGCCGCCAGCCATATAGAGGGCATGGAAAACGGTGGAGAAGGCCGACAGAGTATAAGTCCCCGGCGTTTCAACGGCTCCCATAACGTTGACCGAAATTGTTTTCGTCTGCCCGACACTTAATTTGATGTTCGACCCGCTGTATCTGCTCCCGATGGTCGCCTTGAGTCGGCTATTTGCTTGCGCAACCGTCAGACCGCTCACCTGGATTGGTCCGAATCCCTCAATGTCGATTTCGCCCTCAGGAGACACCGTTGACGAGATTGATTTCTGCGAAGCGCCCCAAATGTCGATGAAGACAGCATCGCCAGGGCCCAACTTATAGTCTGACGGCGTGGCTATATTCATTTCGGGTTCAAACGTGAGTTTCTTATTGTTGAATATGTCATGCCCGAAAATCACGCGCTTGATATTCTTTTTCTGCGGAATAGAATCCAACTGTTCCCACGCTTCATCCTCAAAATCAAAAAGTTCGCTGCTATTCTTTTTTCGAGATGCCTCTTCCATTGCCGACAGGCTCTCGTCCTTTTTGTCGCCGTTTGGTTTTCTCTGCCGAAGCGTCTCAGAGGAATCGTCAGAGCGAACGGGGGCTTTGGTTCCGAAAGTGTTGTCTTGCTTCTTGGCTTGTTCCTTTTCCAGATCTTTTTTGACACGTCTCAACTGGTCGACAGGAACGCCCTTCTCAACGAGTTTTGTTATAATCTGCTGGGGTGATGTGCCTTTGTTATGCTCACGGATGATATACTCTTTGACTTGCTTGTCGGTCATTGAACTGCCAGTCTGAGCTTGAGCGTATTGAAACGAAAGACACAAGGCCAGCAAGATTGCTGAAAGTATTCTAAGGCATTTCATGCTTCTTGATGTATTGTTATTTTTAGGTAATTACAAACTTATGCGGGACTTCACACCTGCTATTCCTCATTTTTTTAGTTGGAACTCCAGCGTGTCTTCTATCTTTACTAATTTGCGGTGCTGAACCTTCTTAATGACATTGCCGCCCACGGCTCTATAAGAAAAAATGCTATCGTTAACTTGCTTGAATATAACCGTTTGTGAGTCGGAACCCGTATCATTACTTAAACGTATTCGAAGAGCATCGCCCTGTTTTTCGCAATTCGTAATCATCCAGATACCATAAACACCGGTTCCTGAAAGATAGCCATTTGTTTTTCCAAGAAACGACAGCCCAGGAACTTCTATGTTTTCACCATAGGCATCAAGGTAGAGCGTGATCTGCGCCATTTTACAAACGAAGGTTCCCTTGTATGGATTGGATGCAGGCTGAGCCGTAGCTACAAGCATGGCAAAAGCAAACAGCAGAAGCAGGACATTTCTTAATTTCATTTCTCGGTTTGTGTTAGGCAATCTGTTTATTGTGTTAGGCAATCTGTTTATTTTGGGCGAGCCATTTCTGTATCACAAGAACAGCATGACCGCAGGAAGCTCCAACTATTCTTCGCTTTCAACATCTCCAACGCGGAGAATCATCGTTGTTGCTCCGATGGTTATGATACTGCCGTCTTGAATTATCACTTTAGCTTTATTGTCTAAGATGTTGTTCATCAAGAAAGTACCAGTGTTTGACATTGCGTCGCTCAGAGTAAATACTGGTTGCTGCGTCTGCTTATTGATTCTAACATTGACGACACAATGCGTTGTATCAACACTCGGGTCTACGGTTTTGAACGCAGCATTAGCCTTTGTTCCCTTAACATGACGCCCAACAACGTTATCTCCTTCATACAAGGGGATTTCCTGTTTGAGATGAAACACATTTTCTATCACCACCAAATGTCCCCACACGGGCTGCGCGTTTTCTTCTTCTTGTTCTTGCGGTGGAGTTTTTGTGAGACGCAATTTAAACTGCTTGTGGCATGCCTTGCACTCAAAGACCAAGACGCGTCCCGGCTCATAAAGGTTCTCATCAAAAAGTATGGGTTCGTCACATTTCGGACATCGGATTCTCTTCATGGTTTATACATTCGTTATGAATCGTGCTTTACGTTGCCATCCAGCACGTAAAAACACGAAGGTCTTAAAAACACAATAGCAGGCCGTTTGACCAGCCTGCTGATGTAATCGAGTAAGAATAATAATTCAAATTCTAAAGTTCAAGCACCCACAACGCGCCTCTACTCTTCGCTTCAATTTTTTTTGATGCTCTCACTATTTAACATTCAACACCCACGACTCCTTGAATTCTGGGTGTTTACTACGAAGCTGCCGTAGCGCATTAACGGCATCAGCTTCCGTTTGATAGCGTCCACAAACGACACGGGTCATCTTGCGTTTCACAAGTACTTCTGCATCAAGCAGTCCCCTACCCTTCATGCTTTCCGCAAATTCTTTGGCGTTAGACAGAGGGATATCGCTTATCAGGACTATTGTAAACGGAGCATCAACCATTTCGGAAGTTATTCCCACGGCATTTTGAACAGGAACAACACTTGTTTTATTGCCTACACCATTGCTTTCTGCACCACGCTCACCAGCCATATTGTCTGCTGTAGATGCGTTTTTCGCTGGCATATTATTCTGCATATCCGCCTTCACCTCGTCCTTTGCCTGAACGAATGTACAAGTATTCGGATCTTTTGCCGTTTCTGAAGTCTCCCCCGCTATCGGCATAGCAAACCCATACGCTGAGGAGAGATTGGCCTGTTGTAAATTCGTAACCCCGACAGGAGTTGCCCAGAGGAAATAGAAAAAGACGGCCACTATGACTGCGGCAGCATAATTACACAATTCTCGGTTAATTCTGAATGTGTACGTGTTGTTTTTCTTCCTTCCCTCCTGTACCGTTGCGCCGAAATCCGAACGAGCACCCTTATCGGCAGACGATTTAACGCGTTTCTTTATTGACAGAGAGCGCAATCCATAGAAATCCGGAGCAACGACGCCTGCCTCATTGGGCGTAAAAGAAAGCGTGCCAGAAAGCGTTGTCGAAAGGACGCCTATGCCGTTTAGCACATATTCTCCTTCTGCGGCCAACGCCTTTTTTATATCAGCCACAACATCGTCAATCAGATGCAATGCTTCTGCATAACTCACATCGTATGTCTGCATAAAAGACTGCACAAGCAGCCCGTCATTAAGGGTTAATTGTGCATTAAAACCAATATCACGATGCGGAGGCAAGAACAACTGTTCATCCTCAATCCTATATGCGGGAGCGTATTGTGTTACAAATCCACCAAGTTTTGGAACAATCACGCAATCATGTTCCAACAACAAAGCTTCAATATGTTTAGAGAGTTCAATCATACTGCAAAGATACTTCAATTTTATCGGATGCACAAAGTTTTGAGGACGATATTTGGCGCTGAAGATTGACTTTTTTGAATATACGACAGAAGAGGCACATGTCCTCGCCTATGTGTATTTCACAATGCAAAGACATTCTTATGAGAAAATTTAAAATTGCGCCATTTCCAACTAGACTCACACCCTCTGAATGGCATAATAAAGATTTTGATGATACATTTTTCCCAAGCCAGTTTGGTTAATCAATTAAGTTGACGTAACTTTGCCCTCTGAATCATTTCATTTAAATGCAAAATGCAGTCGACAGAGCAAGAATTTAAAAGCGTATTAGACAAGTGCCGAACGTTATTTATAAAAAAAATGCACGACTACGGCACGGCCTGGTGCATCATGCGCCCGTCCTCTATAACAGACCAGATATTCATCAAAGCCAACAGGATTCGCACCCTGGAGACAACAGGGGAATCGCTGGTTGACGAGGGCATTGTCCCTGAATTGATTGCCATTGTGAACTACGCCATCATGGGGCAGATTGTTTTAGAACGCCCTGCCAGTATATCAAATGCAGAAACAGACCTTCTCTCGTGTGATGAAGCCCTCAATCTCTATGATGAATATGCCACGAAGACCCTGGAACTGATGCTGCGCAAGAACCACGATTACAATGAGGCATGGCGCGGCATGCGTGTCACGTCATACACTGACTTCATCCTGATGAAATTATTGCGTACCAAACAGATTGAAGAGTTAAAGGGAAATACGCTTGTTTCTGAAGGCGTTGCAGCAAACTACATGGACATCATGAACTATGCCGTCTTTGGTTTAATCAAACTGGATATTGAACAAGAAAATTAAAAATATCATATCCTTTTGGATTGTCACGGTCTGCCGCCTTTGCTTTGCCGCCACGTTCATCGTGTCTGGCTTTGTAAAAGCCGCCGACCCGCTTGGCATGCTTTATAAAACCAACGCCTATTTCAGCCACTGGGGACATCCTTTCGAAGACAACTCCACCCTGCTTTCGGTTTTTGTCGTAGCTCTTTCCGCGCTGGAATTCATGCTTGGCATCTATATCCTGCTGGGCATCAGAAAACGCACGACGACAATTGTCGCCTTCGTCACCATGCTATGCATGACTGCGCTGACCGCATATATTTATTTATACAACCCGGTGGCCGACTGCGGCTGTTTCGGAACAGCCCTTACCCTGACAAACGGGCAAACTCTGGCGAAAAACATCGTTCTCCTGACATGTGCCGCCATTCTGTACAAACGCGAACATTATCTATTGCGGCTAATCAGCGAACGCAACCAATGGATTGTCTCGCTGTACTCGGCCGCCTACATCATATTGCTCTCCATCTACTCATTCCACTATCTCCCTGTCGTTGATTTCACTGATTTCAAAGAGGGCACTGATTTGAGAAATGCCTATTACACGCCCGAGGAGGACACTCCGCCCGCACTGATTAATTTCAGCTGCATTACGGATAAGGATGAGCTGATGACCGACAGCATCCTGCAACAGCATTCAAGAGTTTATCTGCTCACCATTCCTAACATGAAGACGGCCGACAACGGATGCGCCGACAGGATAAACGACATATACGACATTTGCCGGGATTCGTGCTGGGGATTCTATGCTATCACGGCCTACAACACTGATTCTTCAGACATAAACAATTGGGTTGACTGCACGGGGGCAAGCTATCCTTTCCTCAAAGCCGACGAAGACATGATTAAAAGTATGGTGAGGTCAAACCCTGGTCTGCTTCTGATTAGCAACGGCGTGATCGACAAGAAATGGAGCAACAACAACTTGCCAGACATTGAAAGCGTCGGACAGCCTGAAGCAGCATCGTTTTGGACGGCACACCGTTATTCGCTGACCTTGCTGCTTTTATGGTTCGTCATTCCGCTAAGCATATGCATCATGTCTGACAGAATATGGATTGGTATCAAATACTACAAACACTATATTTTCAAGAAACATTTAAACATTCACAACAATGAGAAAGAAAATTGTAGCAGGTAACTGGAAAATGAACAAGAACCTGCAAGAAGGCGTTGCCTTGGCAAAAGAATTGAACGAGACTTTGACGGCAGACAAACCTAACTGCGACGTAGTAATCTGCACCCCATTCATCCACTTGGCCTCTGTTGCCAACATCATTGACCAGAACATCATCGGCCTTGGTGCCGAAAACTGCGCAGACAAGGTAAGCGGCGCTTACACTGGCGAAGTTTCTGCTGAAATGGTAAAGAGCACTGGTGCCAACTACGTTATCTTGGGCCACAGCGAACGCCGCGCATACTACCACGAAACTCCTGAGATTTTGAAGGAAAAGATCAACTTGGCTTTGGCCAACGGTTTGAAGGTGATTTTCTGCATCGGTGAAGTTCTGGAAGAAAGAGAATCAGGCAAGCAGAATGAAGTTGTCAAAGCTCAGCTTGAGGGTTCACTCTTCGACCTTTCTCAGGAAGAATTCTCTAACATCATCTTGGCTTACGAACCAGTATGGGCCATTGGTACCGGTAAGACTGCCACTGCTGAACAAGCTGAAGAAATGCACGAGTTCATCCGCAACGTCATTGCTGAAAAGTTCGGCAACGAAGCTGCTGAGAACGTAAGCATCCTGTACGGCGGTAGCTGCAAGCCAAGCAACGCCAAGGAATTGTTTGCAAAGCCTAACGTTGACGGTGGCTTGATTGGTGGCGCTGCCTTGAAGGCTGCTGACTTCAAGGGCATCATTGACGCTTGGAAATAAGGAAATGCAGATTTCTTCTTCAAAAGAAGGAGTCAGCAAAAACAGATAAGAATAAACGCAGCTATTTTTAGTCTGCGTTTATTCTTTCATAATCAATTAGCAGGCAGAGGCAAGACTGCCCTATCGCGGCGTTACAGCATTTGCCGCACCGCCACATTCAGAGACACCCGCAAGTGCGGCATATAGACACTGGTTCACATGCCATAGGAATGTGCCAAGGCGAAAAGATTGAGTGTATCACAAAGAGCCCTTATCATATAAAATGACAAACCAAGTTTACGTGAGAACCATATTGACGTGCATCATGCTCATTGCCGGATGCACTGTTTCTGCACAGTCCAAATTCACAGAGCATGTGAAATCGCAACAAACGGGCGAAGGAAAAGTTGTCATCATTCAGACACCACAGATAGACGATGTCGTCAACAACACCCCGCAACCCGTAAAGAAAAATCCTGCCACGCCGTCAAACGAGCAACGCGGACATGATTCCTCCAAAAAGCCAAGTGAATCAAACGGAAAAGACAAGCCTGCCCACAGCCACATTGGAGACAACAACCATAATCCTGCCGAAACCGCCCCTGTTCCATCTGGCACACGCCACCGGTACAAGGGCCAAGGCTACCGTATACAAATCTACACGGGAAACAATTCACACAATGACAAGATGAAAGCATACGCAATAGGGGAAACCTGCCAAAAGAAATTCCCGATGCTTTCAGTTTACCCGCGCTTTATTAATCCACGATGGGTGTGCAGAGTCGGCGATTTCCGCACCCATGAGGATGCTCAAGAATATGCAAAAAAAATCCGCGCTTCCGGCATTTCCAGAGAAGTCAGAATCGTTCGTTGCGAAGTTCTCTTGGCACGCTGAGCAACCGACAACCCAACAACAACCAAAACAGATTAAAGCGTAATGATAACAACTGACAAGCTACAGGAAATCCAAAAGCATTATTCGGAGATAATTCGTCTACTTGGAGAAGATGTCAACCGAGAAGGGCTAATCAAGACCCCGGAACGCGTAGCCAAAGCCATGGCAACCCTGACAAGAGGCTACGACATGAACCCTGAGGCAATCATCAATTCTGCGAAATTCAAGGAAGACTACAACCAGATGGTCATTGTCAAAGACATCCAGTTTTATTCTTTATGCGAACACCACATGCTGCCTTTCTACGGCAAAGCCCACGTAGCGTACATCCCTAACGGATACATCACAGGCTTGTCGAAAATCGCCCGTGTTGTAGACGTATTCTCCCATCGCCTCCAGGTGCAAGAGAGAATGACCACACAAATCAAGGAATGCATACAGAATGCACTCAATCCCTTGGGGGTGATGGTCGTTATCGAAGCAAAACACATGTGCATGCAAATGCGCGGCGTGGAGAAACAGAATTCAATAACAACCACCAGCGACATCTCTGGAGCTTTCAATCAAAGCAAGACGCGCGAAGAATTTCTTTCCCTTATTTCAAAAGGCCAGAGTTTTAACCTATAACTCCAACGCACGTCTTTGGCTCATTATGAAACGCCCCATAACGACGCCCCATAACGAAACACGAGCAATAGGTTTTGATGCAACGCTGCCAACCGCAGGAAACAGAGCCCACGATCGTTTTCCATATAATAACAACTTAACTCTCTTAACAACAGCAATATTCAATGCACCGTTTTTCCCAACACCAGATACAAGACCATTTGAAAGACGAGGTTTTTCATCTCATATCAAGAACAGCCGACCTAAAAGGATTTGAATGTTACGTTGTTGGTGGATATGTTCGCGACATTCTCTTGGGAAGACCAACGTGTGACATTGATGTGGTTGTGGTTGGCAATGGCATCGAAATGGCTGAAGCCTTTGCCCAACAGTTGCATGGAAAATGCCATCTGTCTGTATTCCGCAATTTCGGAACCGCTCAGGTGAAATGGCGCAACAATGAAGTGGAATTTGTCGGCGCAAGGCGCGAAAGCTACACCCACGATTCCCGCAAACCAGTTGTTGAAAACGGCACATTGGAAGATGACCAAAACCGCCGAGATTTCACGATAAACGCCATGGCAATCTGCCTTAACGGAAAACGCTTCGGAGAATTTGTAGACCCGTTTGGCGGCCTGGACGATTTGGAAAAAGGCATAATAAAAACCCCACTTGACCCCAACATAACGTTCAGCGACGACCCTCTGCGCATCATGCGTTGCGTCAGATTCGCCACACAACTGAATTTCCAAATTGAAGAAGAAACATTCGAAGCTCTGTCAAAAAACGCAGAGCGACTGAAAATCATCAGCGCAGAACGCATCATCACGGAGTTGAACAAAATCGTCATGTCCCCCACCCCCTCTAAGGGCTTTGTCGACTTGCAACGTGCAAACATACTGAAGATTATACTTCCAGAACTCTCCGACCTTGACATCGTTGAAAGTGTCAACGGCCGAAAACATAAAAACAATTTCTACCACACGCTTGAAGTGCTTGACAATGTGGCAAACAACGGAGCAGACCTCTGGCTGCGCTGGGCCGCAATTCTGCACGACATCGGAAAAACGCAGAGCAAACGCTGGGACCCATCCATCGGATGGACTTTCCACAATCACAACTACATCGGAGAAAAAATGATTCCTGGCATCTTCAGGCGTATGAAACTACCGATGGACGAGCGAATGAAGTTTGTCAAAAAACTCGTTGGACTTCACATGCGCCCCATTGCCATTGCAGATGACATCGTCACAGACAGCGCCGTGAGAAGACTCCTCTTTGACGCAGGCGACGACATCGACAGCCTGATGCAACTCTGCGAAGCCGACATAACGAGCAAAAATGAAATCCGCAAGAAAAACTTCCTGCAGAATTTCAAAATCGTGCGAGAGAAGCTTGTTAAAATCGAGGAGAAAGACAGGATCCGAAACTTCCAGCCCCCAATCGACGGAATTGAAATCATGAAGATGTTCGGACTCCAGCCATGCCGCGAAATTGGGGACATCAAGGGCGCCTTGAAAGATGCCATTCTTGACGGCAAAATCCCCAACGAAAAAGAGCCAGCATTAAGATTCATCGAAGAAAAGGCGGCATCTATGGGGCTGTCACCTATAAAACAATGATCTGCATCACGCTCAGACCAGTATTATCAAAAAACATTTCAAACACGAAGCATAAATCCAAACAGGTAAATTCCGCCTTAGTACTTCCATGGTTCTGATGTCAGATATTTCAGGACACTCCATATTTATTCCCGTCAACAACAGAGACAAACCAACTATGCGCAACGTCGAACTTTTATCACCAGCAAAAAATCTTGAGTGCGGAATAGAAGCCATCAAACATGGCGCTGATGCCGTCTACATCGGCGGGCCGAATTTCGGTGCCCGAGTGGCAGCGTCCAATTCCATAGAAGACATCGCATCGCTATGCCAATTCGCGCATATTTTTGGGGTACGCGTATATGTCACATTCAACACCATCCTCTACGACAACGAACTGAAAGAAGCCGAGAAGACAATATGGGATTTGTATGAGGCTGGAGTTGATGCCTTGATTGTGCAAGACATGGCCCTTCTCGAAATGAACCTTCCCCCCATCGCGCTCCACGCTTCGACGCAGATGAATAATAGGTCTGTTGAGAAAGTGCGCCTGCTTGAAGCATGCGGTTTCTCCCAAATCGTACTGGCCAGAGAACTACCTCTATCCGAAATCCGCCAAATCAGCGAAGCAGTGGAAACGCCACTGGAAGCCTTTATTCACGGTGCACTATGCGTGAGCTATAGCGGCGAATGCTATGCCTCACAACATTGCTTCAACCGCTCTGCCAACCGCGGTGAATGCGCACAATTCTGCCGCATGTCGTTCGACCTTCTGAATGCCGATGGCACCGTCTTGGCAAAAAACAAACATCTCCTGTCACTACGCGACATGAACCGAACCACCTCGGTCGAAGACATGATGCTCGCAGGAATCTCTTCTTTTAAAATAGAAGGGAGACTCAAAGAGGTCGATTACGTGAAAAACGTAACGGCACACTATCGCAGAATCATTGACGAAATCATAGCCAAACATCCTGGGCAATTCAAACGCTCCTCATACGGAACATCCTCTATCACATTTGAGCCCAACGTTTGCAAGAGCTTCAACCGCAAATTCACCAACTATTTCATTGACGGGAACCGCACCAAAGACCTTCAAAACATTGATAGCCCTAAATCGATGGGCGAGAAGATTGGCACCATAGCCGCCATTGACAAGCGCCGCCAATGCTTCAAAATTAATTTACTACCGGGAGTAGCGATAAACGCTGGAGACGGACTATGCTTCTTTGACGCAAACAACCAGTTGCGCGGTTGCAGAATCGAAAAGGCAAACGGAGCGATGGCATGCGTTGAAAACATCAGTTTTCTCCAAAACGGCATGACGCTCTATCGTAATTTCGACAACAGTTTCAGCAAGACTCTCTCAAAGACAACGGCACAACGAATCATGGAAGCTAACGCTGTCTTCACTGAGACACCCAATGGTTTCAAACTGGAAATGACCGCCGAAAACCAATGCCGTGCAAGCGTTGAAATCACTCACGAGCATGAGAAGGCAAACAAACCGCAAAAAGAAAACATTCGCCGACAACTCGAAAAGATGGGAGGTACGCCCTTTCGGTTGCGACAACTGGCAATCAACATTGAAGAAGACTATTTTATCCCTTCATCCATACTTGCCAACATGAGGCGTAGCTGCGTTGATCTTCTGACAGAACAAATTCTCAGAAACCATCACCGAGATTCCAGACGCCCCATTTCCGACAAACAATTGATTGCGGACCTGTTGCCAACGACAATCGACTATAGATGGAACGTGTCAAACAAACTTGCCGCCAACTTCTACCGCAACAACGGCATCACCGAAATACAACCGGCATTTGAGGTCAAACCGCCCTCACTCAAGCACGTAATGACTTGCAAATACTGCATACGTTATGCACTCAACGCCTGCAAGAAGGAACACAAGCCCAACCCCGCTTTATGGAAGGAGCCTCTCATTCTCAAAACGGCAAACGGAAACACATTCCAACTGGAGTTCAACTGCAAACAATGTGAAATGAATATTTATGCCCAATAGGAATGCTGAAAGAAATATGTAGGAAACACAAAACGAGAACTGTCCAGACGCTTATTCTGCATGTCATTCTCGTTCTATGCGTGCTTTCGTCCTGCAACTACGCACACGAAGAAGACAACTGGATGACGACAAACGCAGAAAAGGTCGACTCCATAGATTTCCAAAAGAAACACCACTATTGGAAGGGCTTCAATTTCATTGCGACCGACAGCCTGCGCATCGCCTCGCGCCCTCCTTTTGCGCCCCAACTGATTTTCACGGCCGACTCGACAATCCTCATCGGCAAAAACGACGCAATTATTATTGAAGACATAAAGAACGACACCACCTCTGCCACTCCGCGAATCTGGGTCAAGATTGCCGCGGCAAAATCAGTGGGAAAAGGAGCAAGCATATCTCCAGGCAACTTCATCGCGACAACAGGATGGGTTGAGGAAACAAAACTAAGGGAAAATGTCGTACGCGACACCCCCATATCGAAAATCATCCACGCACTTGGAAGCCATCTCTTCAAAACCATCCTGTTGTTTGCTGGAACGGGAGCCGTCATCTTAAGCATACGGGAAAGGAAACGATTTCGACGCATCCCCATGTGCAGTGCCTTCTACATTCCCTTCCTCTTCGTTCTGAACAACAGCATCGTCCTCCACAGGAGCATCTGGCATTTCATACCAGAAACATGGGTGGAATACTACTACGAGCCAAGCCTCAATCCGCTAAGTGCCACACAGCCGTTCATCATCAACCTCTTCATCCTCATGTTCTGGATTTTGGTCGTACTGGCGCTCGCCGTTGCCGATTCTCTGCGCCGCTATGCAGAAACTCCAGGACAGCTCCTCATTGTCATCTGCCGCATCATTGTTGAAAACACCATTGTTTTCGCCCTGCTTGCCGTCATGTGCCCCTTCGCAATACTTTACCCCGTTTCAGTAGCACTCAGCCTCTATCTGATTTTCAAAGCAAGAAACAACAACCGCTACCAATGTGGCAACTGTGGACAGCCACTACACAAACTCGGGAAATGCCCCAACTGCGGAGCAAACAACGTGTAAGGTATGCCACCTTCCCTCCCCACGGGATTTGCCCCTTGCAGCTGCCCGTCAATCATTACAACAGACTGATGCTGAAAAAATGATGGTTTTATTTCCTTAATCAAGGGGAAAATCGTATTTTTGCAACGCTAAGAAATGGGCGAAAAAAATGATGGTATAATTTGCACCACATTTTCAATCCGTTCATGCACTGGAAAAGAGGAACGAGCAGACCGCTATACGTCCTTCAGAGCATTTTCCGAAAGAAGAAAGGATCGAGCAAAAAGCACCCGGCCCCCACCCCCACGTAAAACAAAAAACAAACATATCATGAGTAATCAAACAAGCAAAGAAGCAAAGGTAGCAGGACCTTTACAAAACCTGAAGAACAATCCGCTCCTCAAAAAAGGAACCATCGTAGCAGTCGCACTGATTGTGCTCGTTGGTGGATACTTCGCTTACAAGCAATTCGTTGTAAAACCAGCTGACGAGAAAGCACAGACACAGCTCACTGCTGGAATTGAGCTTCTCAACCAAGCACAACAATATGACGCCCAAAACGCACAAGTACAGGCCATGCCCGACTCAATGCTCATTCAGGCGCTCAAGTCCCAAGGAATGATTTCCGAAACCGCCACCAGCGACTCCGTTGCAACTCTCGTAAAGCAGTTCCGCAACGAACAGCAAGCACAAGTCAACGCCATCTATAACAAGGCGCTCAAGGGTGAAGGCAAATTCCCTGGATTCATCAAAATCTCGCAAGGCAGCGGAGACGCTGCAAACATGGCCAACTATTTGGCAGGCGTTGCCTACTACCACATGGCACAATATAAAGACGCCATCAAACACCTCGAAGCCTTCAGTCCTAAAAACGACAACGGTGTCAGCCCGATGGCTTTGTATGCTTTGGCAAACTGCTATGCCTGCGACAAGCAAATCGACAAAGCCATAGAGACATTCAAGAAAGCAGCCGACAAGGCGGCCAACGAAAGCCTCAGCCCTCTGTGTCTCATCGAAGCAGGCAAATTGCTTGAGAACACTGGCAAAAAGGCAGAAGCAAACGCCCTTTATGAGCAGGTCAAAAAAGAATATCCGCAGTTTGGCCTCAACCAGCAGGGAATGATGAGCTCAGAAATTGACAAATACATCGAAAGAACAAAATAAAGAATAAATAAAAAAGCAGGTTCTGTTGCGCGATAATTGCCACGCCGAACCTGCTTTTTTCACAATCCCCCCCAAAAACAGAAACATGTCAACTCAGAACTTTAACCTCCTCAACGAAATAACAACAATTCCCGACACGACCAACATGCGCTTCGGAATCGTTGTAAGCCAGTGGAACAGCGACATCACTGAACGCCTGCTGCAAGGAGCCATCGAAACACTCGAAGAAAACGGCGTTGCAAGCAGCAACATCACCGTTAGCCATGTCCCTGGCAGCTTTGAATTGATTTACGGCACCGCACAAATGGCAAAATACGGCTACGTCGATGCAATCATCTCTATCGGATGTGTCATCCGCGGCGACACACCACATTTTGACTACATCTGCGAAGCAACCAGCCAAGGGCTCCAGAGTGGCCAAATGGGGCAGACTGTAAATCTGCTGGCTTACGCCTTCGGTGGTTCGAATCCATCTTTGCCCACAAAAGCGATGATAGAATAAAGTTCTTTCATCGCTTTTGTTTTTTATCCTCACCGGCGCGAAAATCCCCGCTACGCCGAAGGAGAAATGAAGGCGCACACAGCTATGCGGCAGAGTTCCTTGCCCACATCAGGCAGACGCACCGAAGTATACAAGCACACCAGCGCCACCCAAATTTCCAAGCAAAAAACTTAGGACACCTCTAAACACATTACAAGAAAACATAAAAACACAATGAAGGCACTTAAAGAACGCATCCTACGCGACGGGAAATGCTTCGAAGGAGGCATCCTCAAAGTCGACAACTTCATCAATCATCAGATGGACCCCATCCTGATGAAGTCAATGGCCGTTGAATTTGTCAGACGCTTTGCTTCAACAGACATCAACAAAATCATCACAGTGGAAGCAAGCGGCATCGCCCCCGCCATCATGGTGGGATACCTGCTGGAGCTCCCCGTTGTCTTTGCAAAGAAAAAAACGCCGAGCACAATGGAAAATATGCTCTCCACCTCTGTCTATTCCTTCACCAAGCAACGCTCCTACAGCGTATGTGTCAGCAGCGATTATTTGAAAAAAGGCGACAAGATTCTCTTCATCGACGACTTCCTGGCCAATGGCAACGCCGCCAAAGGTATCATCGATTTGGCCAAACAAGCAGAAGCTGAAATCGTTGGAATGGGATTCCTCATTGAAAAGGAATTTCAGCATGGCGGCGATGAACTCCGAAAACTCGGTATACACGTGGAATCGCTGGCCATCATTGAAAGTCTCGATAATTGCACCATCAAAATAAAAGAAGACTAAATGGGCAACACAAAAAACTCCACCGCAACCACGCCGAACGCCACTTCTATGCCCGACACAACACCCCAAAACAGTTTGATTTACGGACTTGACGACCGACCACCTCTTCGCGAAGCCCTTTTTGCCGCCTTGCAGCATCTGCTTGCCATTTTTGTGGCCATCATCACGCCTCCGCTCATCATTGCGGGAGCCCTGCAAGCCGACATTGAAACCACAAGCACACTGGTCTCCACCGCACTGATTGCTTCTGGTATTTCAACCTTCATCCAATGCCGCCGCATAGGTCCTGTCGGCTGCGGACTGCTCTGCATCCAAGGCACAAGTTTCTCCTTCATCGGCCCCATCATCTCGGCCGGACTCTCAGGAGGCCTTGCAACAGTTTTCGGTGCCTGCATCGTCGGCAGCAGCGTTGAAATAGCCATCAGTCGCGTGTTGAAATACACCAAACACATCATCACACCCCTCGTTTCAGGCATCGTCGTAACACTGATTGGAATGAGCCTCATAAAAGTGGGCATCACAGCCTGCGGAGGCGGCCAGGAAGCAATTGCCAACAACACCTTCGGATCCCTGCGCTTTGTTGGCCTTGCTGCCCTTGTCCTCGTCAGCATCATCATCTTCAATCGCAGCTCAAACAGATACCTGCGAATGAGCTCCATCGTGATTGGCTTGGCCATCGGATACGTCTCTGCCTATTTCATGGGCATGGTTGACTTCTCTTCTGTCAACACCCAAAATATCATTAACCTCCCCCACCCCTTCAAATACGGTTTGAAATTCGACCCCGCCGCTATTATCGGCCTCGCTCTCATTTACATGATTACTGCGATTGAGGCCTACGGCGACATCACAGCCAATTCTCTCATCTCCGGGCAGCCCGTTGAAGGCCCCCTCTTCGTCAAAAGAGCGTCGGGAGGCATCATGGGCGACGGCGTTGGCTCCCTGATATCAGGCTGCCTCTGCTGCTTCCCAAACAGCATTTTCGCGCAAAACAACGGCATGATACAGCTCACGGGAGTGGCCAGTCGTTACGTCGGCTATTTCATTGCGGCAATGCTCATCATCCTCGGCCTCTTCCCTGTCATCGGCACAATCTTCAGTCTGATGCCAGGTCCCGTCTTGGGTGGAGCAACGCTTCTCATGTTCGGCACCGTTGCTGCTGCAGGCATCAAGATTATCGCCTCGCAGGAAATCAACAGAAAAGCCACATTGGTCATCGCCCTGAGTTTCAGCCTCGGATTGAGCGTGGAATTGGTACCAGAAATCTTGAGCCAATTGCCAACGACGTTGAAAAACCTCTTCTCATCAGGCATCACCACAGGAGGACTGACCGCAATTCTCTGTAACCTTGTCATCAGAATCAAGGAATAACAACGCCCAAAATCAAGAACAAAAATATAAGAAGGAAACGATCGTAGAGCAAGCAGTTCTACGGTCGTTTCCTTTTTTCCATCCGCTTAGACAGAAACAACAAAATAAAACAAAAGTTATCCGTGCCTCATAGCACACACAGCGCAAACTCTATATAATACAATCCACATTCACAGGCATTGAGAGACTACATTTTTTCCAACTTCCCTACATCAATTTCTCATCAATACGAGGTAAACCATCCGGTCTCCCAGTCCCGCCGCTAATACTTTTCGGCGCACACCGTCCCGCGTGCGAGCGTATCTCATCCCAGACACGACCGAATCTCGTCCCAGACGCGAGCGTATCTCGTCCCAGGTGCGAATGCGTCTCAACCCGCGTGCGCTGACAAGTATAGGGATAGAACAACAAAATCCGTTGAAAACCAAGAGAACCGAAGAAAACCCTTTAACCTATTCCTTTTTTACTTTTCATCAACGGGATATTGATTAAGGAGAGCGACTCTGACACGAAAAAATTCGTCAAGATTGTTGGAATAAATACCCAAGAACCCAAGGCGTTCCAATAGCGGCACATGGGGCTTCATGGCTTCCTGCAGGATGCGTCGGTTGAAAAACATCCAACTCACGTCGCGCGGCACATGATCTTTGTATGTAATCTCTTTGTCTTTCATTTTCTGACAGTTTTTATTGAGCAAGCGGTCCAGAGCATATTTATTCGGATGATGGTGAAAAAATAATGCTCCTATAAGCGATACCATTCACCTACCCACAGGCAAAATTAAGCAACGGGGATTTACTGGATATTACAGAAAAATTACAATTTCGTTAAACACAAACTTCAGAACGCCAGTGTAATAAATTTGGATTCCGCGTTCAAAAAACAGGACGTTTCTCTAAAAAGCAACGGAGGGGTAAACATACAACGTTCTCCTCAGTCGAATATTCTTGGCACGTTTCATTCTTTATGCTAACTTTGCAGATGATATGGACAGACGATTTTTCCGTCTGCACACACATCACGTTTATGCTGTACACAAATAAGTATCATGAAACTTAAGAATATTTCCATCGTTAATTACCGCAATATCTCGCAGGCCGACCTCTCGTTCTCTCCAAAGCTGAACGGATTTATCGGGAAGAACGGCATGGGGAAAACCAACGTGCTTGATGCCATCTACTACCTCTCATTCTGCAAGGGAACAATGAGCGCATCCGACGCGTTCAACCTGCGACACGACACGGAGTTTTTCATGATTCAAGGAGAGTATGAATCAGACGGCATGGGGGCCACCGAGGTGGTCTGCAGTTTGAAACGCGGCACAAGAAAACGCGTAAAGTGCGATGGCAAAGACTACAAGCGCATTTCAGAACACGTGGGAAAAATTCCGCTTGTGATGCTCTCGCCCGCCGATTCCCAACTGGTGACTGGCGGAAGCGAGGAACGCCGTCGGTTTATGGATATGGTGATTTCGCAATATGACGCGACCTATCTCAATGCGGCCATCCGATACGAACGCACACTGAAACAGAGGAATGCACTGCTCAAAGCTGAGGAAGAACCAGACAGGGGAGTGATGGATGTTTTAGAAGAAATGATGGGAGCTGATGCGGAAGTGGTGTTCAACGCGCGGCGGAATTTCGTCGAAGAGTTTTCCCCCATCTTCCAACGCCTCTACAGCCGCTTGTGTCCAGACAGCCGCGAGCAGGTCACAATCAAATACGACTCCCACGGGTTTCGCGGAGCATTGCAACCACAACTGGCCTCATGGAGGGAACGCGAACGTCTGGTTGGCTATTCGCTACACGGCGTTCACAAGGACGAACTCGTGTTGGAACTGAATGGTTATCCAGTGAAGCGAGAAGCGTCTCAGGGACAGACCAAGACTTTTTTCATCGCGATGAAACTGGCACAATATGTTTTTCTCAAACAACACGGAGAAAAACGTGTGCCATTACTGCTGCTGGACGACATCTTCGACAAACTGGATGCTGAGAGAGTTGCACGCATCGTGGAATACGTTGGTGGAGAGGATTTCGGACAGATTTTCATTACAGACACCAACCGCAGCCACCTCGATTTCATCCTGGCACATTCAAATTTAGACTACAGGCTATTTTACGTGGAAAACGGAACAGTGGGTCCGCATGAGTGACATGAGGAAAGGGCAAATGCAATAATCTCAAATACGCTCATTGCATCATTTGCCTGAACACCAACTTAGTAATGGTGAAAGAATAAGTTGGCCAATTTTGTGGAGTTAGGTATTTTTTTACCATTACTTAGTTTAATTGCCCAGCCATGCAGTACACTTGAAAAGAAAAACAGAGAAAGAATGGAACGAAGAAAATCAGAACTACTCGATGACGTGATTATGCGGTTTATGCGTCAGTCGGGCTTGGAAATGCCGCTCAATCAATATCGGCTGATACAATCGTGGGCTGACGTGGCGGGACAGCTCGTTGCAGAACAAACAAAGGAGATTTTCATCCGCAACCAGACGCTATACGTGCGCGTGACATCTCCAGCAATGCGTGCCAACTTGATGATGAATCGCACTCGACTGACATCGCTACTCAACAAACAAGTGGGGGCTGACGTGATCACGAATATTGCCCTGATGTAGGTTTGTACAAAAAAGACAACTTGGCAAAGCCGACCGATAAACACAGGGAAAAGCTTTGCCAAGTTGTTGTTGTTGTTGTTGTTGTTTGGGGCATCAAATCTTAAATGCGCGCTGCAATAAGGAGGGAAAAACTATCTCCTGTAATCAGGCATTCCTTCTTCCACCCAGGCCATCACATTGGCGGGCGCCTGACGATGTTGGAGCTGGAATTTCATAAAGTCCATATAGGGGGCAACATGGGAGAAGAAGGCGTGATATCCCTGACAGAGGTAATTATGTCCCCTCTCTCCATCGGCCGACGTTGAGAAGCGGTTTTTGGGACATTCGCCATGACAGGCCATGAGAAATTCACACTCCTGGCACTGACGCGTAAGAAGCCGCTTTTTGTTTTGTCCAAATGTGCGTAACGACTGCTGTGATGTGAGATCCTTAAGCGGAGTGTCGTTAAGGTTGCCCAACTTAAATTCGGGGAAGACGAAATGGTCACAGACATAAAGGTCCCCGTTGTGTTCCATGGCTGTGGCATGTCCGCAGGTTTCCGCCAGAGAGCACACCGAAGGGGGCTGCCCCACCCAATTGGCCAATGTGGAATCGAAAATCTGGATGAAGTATTCACCGACATCATGGCGCACCCACTCGTCGAAAATGGCGTTAAGGAAACGTCCCCACGCCTCTGGAGTGATGCTGAAGGGCGTCATTTCAGCAATGGCGCCTTCTATCGGGGAGGCAAGCACGCGGCAATCCGGATGACGAAAATAGCGCTCCACGATTGGAGTAAACTGAATGTAACGGCAACCAATTTCCTTGAAGAAGCGATAGAACTCAAGCGGACGCTCCACATTGACATCGTTAACAACGGCCATGGCGTTCCACATGACATCGTGTCGGTTGAGTGTTCGAATGCCCCTCATCACCTGTTCCCAAGAAGCCTTTCCGAAACGGTTTCGGCGATAGCAGTCGTGCATGTTCTGCGTGCCGTCGATAGAGACACCTACGAGAAAATTGTTTTTCTTGAAAAAGCGAGCCCATTCATCCGTGATGAGAGTTCCGTTGGTCTGAAAGCAATTATCAATATGCTTGTTTCCAGCATATTTCCGCTGCAACTCCAACGCCCGTTCATAAAATTTGACCGGACGCATCATTGGTTCTCCGCCATGCCACGTGAAAAGCACACTATCGGATGTCTGCAACTCGATATACTCTTTGGTGAATTTCTCAAGAAGTTCGTCTGTGATGAGATGGCGTTTGCTCTCGGCATAAAGGTTTTTCTTTTCGAGATAATAGCAATAGTCGCAGGCCAAATTGCAGCTTGCGCCTGCCGGTTTGATCATGACGTAGACGGGGTTTTGAAAGGCGACGTAGGTTTCGGACATGATGCGTGTTGGGATTAAACAAAATGAAAGCCACACAGCACCCTCCTACGAGGCTTTTGTGGGGCTCTCATTTTTAAAAATTCAATATAAGCTGGTTACAAGTTTTTCAACATTAGATGTTGTTCTTTTCAATGTCCTTGAAGTACTTATAAGTGCCATGTTTGATGTCTTCGCAAGCAGCCTCGTCGCAGACGATGATGCCATGCTGATGCATTTGGAGAACAGAAATCGTCCACATCTGAGTAACTGGGCCTTCGATGGCAGCCTGGAGCGCACGTGACTTGTTGTGGCCGTTGCAGAGGATAAGCACTTCCTTGGCGCTCATAACAGTGCCTACACCAACAGTCAAAGCCGTTGCAGGAACATTTTCAGGATTGCCGCCGAAGAAGCGTGAGTTGGCAACACGTGTGTCAGTTGTCAACGTCTTCTGGCGAGTGCGGCTGGTGAGGGCGCTTCCCGGCTCGTTGAAAGCGATGTGGCCGTCAGGACCGATGCCACCGATGAAGAGGTCGATACCGCCTGCTTCTTCAATCATCTGCTCGTAGTGAGCGCATTCTGCTTCAAGGTCTTCAGCGTTGCCGTTGAGGATGTGGATGTTTTCCTTCGGGCAGTCGATGTGGTTGAAGAGGTTGGTGGCCATGAATGAGTGGTAGCTCTCTGGATGCTCAACAGGCAGACCGACGTATTCGTCCATATTGAAAGTCAACACGTGCTTGAAGCTGACGCGGCCTTCCTGGTTGGCCTTCACCAAAGCCTTGTACATGCCGATAGGAGAAGAGCCTGTTGGCAAACCCAAAACGAAAGGCTTTTCAGCTGTTGGCTGCGCAGCGTTGATTTTATTGATGACATACTCAGCTGCCCACTGTGACAACTTCTCGTAATCCGATTCAATGATAACTCTCATGATAAAATATGTTTTTTATATGGTTTGATTTTTTAGTCTAACGCAAATTTAGCCAAACTTTATAATTCGACCAAGCAAAAAATGCTTTTCTTTCTCGCGCCACTCAAAAGAAAAAATATTTTGGTAACAGGGGACAGAAAAACGACGTTTATTGGGAAAAGCCATGCCTCTCTCCGCCCCTTTCATGCTTTGTCAGAGACTATACTGCCCCACGTTGTTCTTCCAAAAAAGCGGCGAAAATCCGGGCTGCCGTTTCAACCATTTTGACACAAGGGCGTTTGGCATAATATGCGCTGGTGCGTTCTGAAGCCTCTGCCGTTTCTGTTTGTTGCTCCTTGGGTTTCAAGCCGAGCAATTCCGCACAAATGAGCGATCCATTCTCATTCTTGAATTTTTCAGCCAACGCCTGCACCACTTTATAGTTGGCGGATTTCCCGGCACGGTCATCGCCCTCTGTGGCTCCTGTTTCGAGTCCTGCCAAAAGAAACATGCCACAGGCAGCGCCACAGGTCATGCGCATGCGACCGATGCCGCCACCGAAAGAGGCTGCCATGCGCAGAGACTGTTCCCGAGTGAAACCATAAAGGTCGGCAAAGGCTGCGACGACCGATTGCGAACAATTGTAGCCAGCCTTGAAATTGGCAACGGCCTGCTCTATTCTGTCTTCAAACATGATTGTTTCTGATTTTTTTGGTTATCTTCGCATATCGGTAGCATCAAAAAAACTTTCCAAAACAATGGCGGCAACGCGCAGACAACGCTGGCGGCCGCAACTGAGACCTCTACAACGGAAGTTTATTTTTTGGGGAAACATTCCCCGACCAACAAATTCCGATGGCGGTTTTCCGAACTCCTACCTATTTTATGCGATTATGAAAAAGATATTACTTATTATGACTGCGAGCCTTCTGACAGCCTGCGGCAACAATTTTGACGAGCGCCTTAAGAACGAGGCCGAACAACTCACCAAGAAGCATTGTCCACAACAGGTTGATGACATCACCACGCTTGACAGCGTTGTCTACGACATGGAAAGACGCACCTACGTCAGATATTTCACACTGGCAGCCGACGCTGTTCCCGTGGCAAAAGAAAACCGTCTGGCCGTGAAAGCGACACTGACGGATGAACTCAAAAACGATGCCAGTTGGAAACGCGTCAAGGACGAAAAAATCAATTTCGAATACGTCTACCGCGATGCCAGCAACGGCACTCTGGCTTTCACCATACGTCTGGAACCTGCCGACTATCAGGCTCGCCGGTGAAAAAATCCCCAGAGCCAAGGGCCACCGAATACGCGCAAAGCCATTCTTCATACGAAAAAATAAATTCGCAATGAAGAATGGCTTTGTCTATAAGCGGGCAACCTTAAGGAACCCCGTTTTAGGAATACGTGAAAACAACGGAAAGCACTTATGCTTCCGGCTTCATGTTGGTATAAACCGTCTGGACATCGTCAAATTCTTCCAAACGCTCAACCATCTTGTCGATGCTCTCGCGCTCTTCTGCAGTGACGTCCTTAAGGTCATTAGGAATGTAGGTGAATTCAGCACCGATTACTTCGTAACCGTTTTCTTCCAAATGGCTCTGAATCTGTCCGAAGCTTTTCGGATCGCCATAGATGGTGATGCTACCTTCTTCCTCATCTTCGTCATATTCGTCTTCCACACCATAATCGATAAGGTCGAGAATCATTTCGTCCATATCAATGCCGTCTTTCTTCTTGAAAGAGAAGACACACTTGTGGTCGAAGAGATAGGCCAACGAACCCATTGTACCCAAATTACCATTGAATTTATTGAAGACAGAACGAACGTCGCCAACAGTTCGCGTAGGATTGTCGGTCAGCGTGTCCACGAAAATGGCAACACCGTGAGGACCGTAGCCTTCATAAGTCATTGTTTTGTATTCGCTCTGGTCTTTACCCATTGCGTTCTTGATGGCACGCTCGATGTTGTCCTTCGGCATGTTCTCACGCTTGGCCGTGGCAATGATGGCACGGAGAGCGGGGTTGTTCTCAGGTTCCGGACCGCCGGCTTTTACAGCAACGGCAATCTGCTTGCCGATTTTCGTAAACGTCTTGGCCATGTGACCCCAACGCTTTAATTTGGTAGCTTTTCTATATTCAAAGGCTCTTCCCATTGGTTTTTATGTTTTTGTTTGTTGTATATTCTGGTAAGTTATTGTGAAAGAATAAGTTGATCAATTTTGACAAGGTATAAAGATATAATTCCTTACCCTTCAAAATTGTTCAAGTTATTTTTTACCATTATGTATAATAATGCTTGAATATGCTAAGCAGAAACAATCAGCGCAATTTGGCACCAAGTTGCTTTTCGAGATTGGCGATGATTTTGCTCATGACGGCATCCGTCTGCTTGTCGTTCATCGTCTTGGTCTCATCCTGCAGCGTGAAGTTGACGGCGTAGCTCTTCTTGCCAGCCTCAAGATTCTTGCCTTCGTAAACGTCAAAGAGAGTGACGCTCTTGAGCAATTTCTTCTCCGAGGCACGAGCAATCTGCTCGATTTGGGCAAACTCAACACTGCTATCAACAAGCAACGCCAAGTCGCGGCTCACTGCCGGATATTTGCTAATTTCGCGGAAGCTCACATCGCCCTTACGAAGTTTCTTCATGAGAAGCGTCCAAGCAATATCGGCATAAAACACTTCCACCTCGATTTCAGGCATAAGGGCTTTCTTCAACACACCGAGTTCCACGTAAACGCGGCCATTGCGGTCGGTGACAGCCAAAGATTTGCTGAACAAATCGCTCTTGCCATCGGCCACCTTAAACTCGCGAAGCTCAACACCGAGTCTCTGCAAAATGCCCCACACGTTGGCCTTCAATTCATAAACGCTTGAATTTTCATCGGGATGCGCCCAAGAACCTTCTACACGTTTACCCGTAAGCCACAAGCCCAAATGACATTCTTCCGTGTAAGGAGCAAGTGGTTTTTCAGGATTGCGCTTACAGGCATTATAATGGTAGCAATTTCCAAACTCAAAGAGGCGCAAGTTTGTCTGTTTGCGATTGACATTGTGCAACACCGTTTCCAAGCCTCCGAACACAAGCGTCTGACGCAAAACGCCAAGATCGGAACTCAGCGGGTTAAGCACGCGCACAAGACAATCTGCTGTTTCGTCCGTCAATTCTTTATAATAGGCCTCCTTGGTGAGGGAGTTGTTCAGAATTTCGTTGAATCCCTGACCAATCAACTGTTCAGAGATGATGTTCTGCAACTTATTGGCACGGTCAACGTCCCCCTGAATGGTCAGGCTCGACTTGACAGATGTTGGAATTTCAACATTATTGTAGCCATAGATGCGCAGAATATCTTCAACCACATCACAAGGACGCTGAACATCCACACGATAGGCAGGAATTTCCAGACGCAACCCCGTTGTAGATTCGCTCAAGACTTTCATATCCAACGAAGTCACAATGTCCTTGATGACGTCAACAGGAATATTCTTGCCAACGAGGTCGTGAACATATTGATAATTGAGGTCAACGAGGAACGACTTCGTCAATCCAGGAGCCTCCACGTCTTTGATATCCATGGCAATCTGTCCGCCGGTCAGTTCTCGAACCAACATAGCAGCCTGCTTCAAGGCATAAATCTGTCCGTCTGGATCAATGCCACGCTCAAAACGGAAAGAAGCATCAGTGCCCAAACCATGACGGCGGGCGCTCTTACGAATCCACGTGGGGTGGAAATAGGCGCTTTCTAAAAGCACGTTCTTGGTGGTCTCATAAGTGCCAGAACCCTTGCCGCCAAAAACACCGGCAATACACATAGGAGCCTTTGCGTTGCAAATGGCAAGGTCGCGCTCAGAGAGTTTGTGTTCTTCGCCATCAAGCGTCACGAAAGGCGTACCCTCCGGCATCGTGCGAACAATCACCTTCTTGCCCTCAATCATATCAGCGTCAAAACAGTGTAGCGGCTGGCCATAGGCAAACATAATATAGTTAGTCACGTCAACCACGTTGTTGATCGAACGGCAACCAATAGTCTCCAATTTTTCTTTCAACCATTCAGGGCTCTCGCCAATCTTGCAATCCTTGATGGTGACCGCACAATAACGTGGGCAAGCTTCTGCATTTTCCACCTCAACTTCAATATCAAGGTCGTGGTTGTCAACGCTGAAGCCGTCGGCATCCGGACGATGCAAGCTCGTTTCATAGCCATTACGACGCAACCAAGCATAGAAATCGCGAGCTACGCCATAATGGGAGCAGGCATCCGCACGGTTTGGCGTGATATCCACTTCGATGACATAGTCGCTTTCGAGCTTGAAATATTCAGCTGCGGGCATACCGACAGGAGTATCCTCTGGCAATACGATGATGCCGTCGTGGCTGGTGCCAACACCGATTTCGTCTTCAGCACAAATCATACCGAGACTTTCAACACCGCGCAACTTCGACTTTTTGATGGTAAATTCCTGATCTCCGTCATAGAGCGTTGTGCCGAGTGTGGCAACAATCACCTTTTGTCCGGCAGCCACATTATGTGCTCCGCAAACAATCTGTACGGGGGCTTCCCCTCCGAGGTCAACAGAGCAGATGTGCATGTGGTCGGAATTGGGATGTGGCTCGCAAGTGAGCACATGTCCAACGACCAAACCGCGCAGCCCGCCCTTGATGGCCTGCACCTCTTCAACGCCGTCAACTTCCAGACCTATACTAGTCAGAGCGTCGGCCACTTCGTTTGGAGAAAGACTGAAATCAACATATTCTTTCAGCCATTTATAAGAAATATTCATGTCTGTTTACTGATAATTCTCTTGTATCTATACGAACCGAATCTCTGCACCAAGAATGCCGAGATAACAGCCCATTATAATTGCGTGGCAAATTTAGCATTTTTTCTTGACACTTAGGGGCGTTTCTACTTTTTTTTGGGGAAAGCGAAGGCGGCACAACTAAACAGAAGTCCACGTTATTGTCGAAACACCTGTGCGAACGTTGGGAACTTTCCCCTAATATTTTAATTTCCCATATTTTCCCTTATACCACAACTGCCAGGCATTGACCATATTTTGCCAAATCACATAGGCGCCTGGAGCAACTGCGGCCAAAGGATTCAAAAATGTCAGCGTGAGCCAAATCCCAACCACCGTATTTTTCTGGCCAAGGGCCTGTCCCGCACTGATGCTCGCACCAAACGGCCGCCCCACGGCTTTGCCGATGGCAAACTGCGCAATAGTCACAACAAGCGGCAGGAGCAACAGAAGCGCCAGTAGCCATCCGCCCACTCCGGAATGGGTGATATTTTTTACGGTGACTCCCGTAACGATGGAGAGATTGATACACCACAAATAGAAAGCGAGGTTTTTCCGGCGCTTCACTTTTTCTACGAAGCCCGGCACCACCCTGCGACTCAGCAAGGCCAACAGCAAGGGAACGACCAGCACCACCGTCACGTTGCGCAACACCATCAAGAAGGCGGAGAGGAACGTGATGTCGGCGCTCTTTTCAACCATCGGAAAGAATAGGGGAATAATCACCATGGTAAAGACATTGGCGATGATGGTGTAAGTGGTAAGCGAACCGATACTGCCACCTAACTTCTCTGTCACCACTGGCGCGGCTGCAGCCGTTGGACAAATGACACAAATGAAGACGCCCTCCAACACCAGTTTTGTATCGGCATTAGAAGTAAGGCAGATGAGAGCGACAAAGAGTGCGGCGAGCGAAGTGCGGATGAGTTGCAGAATGAAATGCCACAAGCGCGGTTTCATCTCCCTGATTTCGATTTTGCAAAAGGTCACATAAAGCAAGGTGAACAGCACGTAGGGCATCAAGCCAGCAACAAATGGGCCGGCAATTTCGCCAAAGGATTCAAGGACGGAGATGTTGGCGAAAAGCAGATAGACCACTGTTCCCACCATCAGCGAGCATGGCAACGACCATTTCTTGGCAAACGCAATGATATTCATATTTCTTAAATCTTGATTCTTCTGTTTTCTTCCTCAGCATCGGCCCCGCAAATAGGTGTTCAAAATCATTTTATAGTATCCATGCAGGGGATGACCAGTCTAAACTAATTTTGAACACCTACTTATCATCAAGCAGAGTTGCTGCTTATTTTTCTTCGGTGGCACTCAAAAAAAAATAACAGGGAACGGATGCAGAATTGCTGATTATCCTGCACCCGTCCCCCATCATTATTTTTTGTTTTTGATTCCGAAATCGTCTCCGGGATAAAGCGTTTCCCACCATAGTTTCTGTCCCTTCAGCCAATAAGCGAACCAGGCAAAGATGGTGTTCTGCCATGCTTGGCGCTTGGCATAATTGGCAATGTAGTGGTTTTCACCATCCACCTGAACATAGCTTACGGGGCGACCAAGAATGCGCAAAGCCGTGAAGAGCTGCTGACTTTCGTTGGTTGGCACGTTTGTATCGGCCGTTCCATGAAGCAGGAGCAGGGGCGTGTGGATTTTGTCGGCATTAAAGAGCGATGACTGCTTGGTGTAGAGGTCGGGATTGTTCCAAGGGAAACTGCCATACTGGGCTGTCTGTCCGTAAGAATATCCCCAGTTTCCGCCACCCCAATAGCTGGCAATGTTTGAAATGCCGGCATGAGAAATGGCCGCAGCAAAAATGTCGGTGCGCGTTTGGAGATATTGCGTCATGAAGCCGCCATAAGAAGCACCGATGCAACCGATTTTCTTACCATCGACAAAACTGTGTTCCTCCACGAATTTCTTCGTGCCCTCAATGATATCGTCTGCTGAACCCTGTCCCCAGGTGTTGACGTGACGCGCTGCAAATTCCTGTCCGAAGCCGATGGCCCCGCTGGGTTCCACAACGTAAACGACATAGCCTTGTCCGGCAAATACTTGGAAGGGATATGGAAGGAATTCCAACTGCTTCGTTGTCGGCGTGCAACCGCCGTAATAATAAACGATCATTGGATATTTCTTCGTTTTGTCGAAATTGACTGGAAGCACATAGAAGCCCTTGATGGTGTCGCCTCTCGAAGATTTGAAATCCCAGTCGTTGACCTCTCCCAATGCCACGTCGCCAAAGAGCTTGTCAAAACTGATGTCGCCAATCTGCTTGGTTTTTGGCTGTTCTGAAGAGAGGGTGCAGAGATACATGTCGCGAGCGCGGGTGCCAGTCTGTCCGAAGAACACGGCACGCGGAGTGCTCTGAGCCTCAGCGATAGAGATGCCGCCCAAACAAGTGACGGGAAGCTTAAAGCGGGTCACCTTGAGCGTTTTCGGATTCAGACGGAAATAACTGATGTCATAACCATCGTCGGCCTTGAAATAAATATTGCCGTCTCCATACGACCATGTGAAGCTATTGACCGATGGTTTGAAATTCTTCAAGATTAGCTCCACTTTTTGGGTGGCAAAGGTGTATCGGTAGAGACGATAGTCGAATCCGTTCGGAATCATGCCCTTAGGCACTTCGTTTCCGATATTGTCGAATGCCTGGGGAGAAGCTGAGATGAGCAACTGCTTGCCGTTGGGCGAATATTTCAGACCATTCAAGAACGTGGCATCACAGAAAACGGTATCCACCTTTCCCGTGTAGGCATCCATTTCTACAACCGTCTGGCGATTGAAAGGACGTTTCGTGGCGTCAAAGCGGTCGAAACTCATCAAGAGGCGCTGGCCGTCAGAAGAGATGTCGTTGAGCCAAACAGAAGTTTGGCCAAATGTTAGCGGCTGCATCTGATGGGTTTTGAAATCATAACGGTATAAGGCGTTGCGATTGCGCCAGCCACCCATGCGGTCGTCGGGTTCTTCAATGCGCTTGAGGCCAGGAACGAGTTCATTACGCCCCTCTATCGTACGCGAGAAAATGGCGTAATCTTCCTTGGGCGAAAGCGTGAAGCCTCCTGCTGGCAGATTTGTGGCCACCACTTCCTCGGTCAAAGTTTTCGGATGGAACTTCACCATTTCGATGCCCTTGGGAGTTTCGCGCGTGAAATAGAGAATGTCGCTGTGGTGTAGCCAGCTATAACGCAAAAAAGCGCTGCTGCGAAGGATATCTTTTCCCGCATTGAGATCCGTTAGCACTGAGCGGTAAACAGCCGAACCATCGGGCTTCATATAGTAATACCCCGTCAAGAGATATTGTCCAGATGGAGAAAGTGACACCTGACTATAGTGTTCGCCCTCGTTCATCAGTTTGACGGTGTAAAGCTTCTTTTGGTCTTCGCCGACCGTCAATCCTTCCAAAGATTTGCCAGTAACATTGACCACAAACGAGTCGCGGCTCTCTGGCTTGGCCATATTGACTATGGTGATTTCTGTGCGTCCTGGTGTCAATTGCAAATCGCCAAGCGATTTTTCCTCACCATTGACATAGGTGCGTTTGTTGCTCATGTGGGGCACGGAAACCGACACCTTCATGAAGCGGTCGGCATTCAATGCAAAACGGAAAGCCTGCATCGTGCAGACATTCTTTTTCGAGCCAGCAGACAACATTGTACCTTTGACAATCTGACTTTTGAAGTCATTGCCCTTCACAATCAGTGAAGCGTTTTCCTTCATCACGCTCTGGATGTCGAATGGTTTGCCCTGCAAATTCAAGGAATCTGTTTGATAAGGAGCGTGAAACTCCATAGCAGGCGTACAACGGGCCGTGTTGACACTTATTGTGTCGGCAGACATGGCCGTTAGCGCACACCAGCCTAAAAGGGGTAAGAATGACATTTTTAGTTTGTGTTGTTTGTGTGTTTGTGAATGATATTTTTTACCGGGCTCGCCGGCAAGCTACTTTCATCTATTATTCTTGCGGGATAGACAGGCAGATGTCTGAATCCATTTTCCTCAGAAAAATCCAGATGCCTCGTTCTCCACTCCAAAGCGCCCGAAAGCTGGGAGCAAGCGCCCCACCTCACTGTCAGCCCTCTCTCAATTTCTGAAAATCCTTCTTTCTCAGCTTGAACGAGTTTGTGAGATACTTGTCTCTGACGACCTGATTGTCTGCCAATTCCTCTGGCGTTCCCTGAAAAAGGATGCGCCCCTCAAAGAGCAGATAGGCGCGATTGGTGATGCAAAGCGTCTCTTCAACGTTATGGTCTGTGATAAGAATGCCAATGTTGCGGTCTTTAAGCTTCCAGACAATATATTGAATATCCTCGACAGCAATGGGGTCCACACCGGCAAACGGTTCGTCGAGCATAATAAATTTAGGGTCGATGGCCAGACAACGGGCAATTTCCGTTCTTCGGCGTTCGCCTCCAGAAAGACGATCGCCATAGTTTTTCCTGACCTTTTCCAAGCGAAACTCCTTAATGAGGCTCTCCAACGATTCGCGCTGTTCCTCCTTCGATTTACCAGTCATTTCAAGCACAGAAGCGATGTTATCCTCCACGCTCATTTTCCTGAACACAGAAGCCTCCTGCGCCAGATAGCCGATTCCGGCCTTGGCACGTTTGTAGACTGGAAAGTTCGTTATCTCCTGGTCGCCGAGAAAAATGCGGCCACCATTGGGAACGACCAATCCTGTTGTCATATAAAAAGAAGTGGTTTTTCCAGCACCGTTCGGCCCCAAGAGCCCAACGATTTCTCCTTGCTTCACATCAAAAGACACGCCGTTGACAACTGTTCTCTTGCCATATTTTTTCACTAGACCTTCCGTGCGCAAAACCAAGCGCTCTTCATTGGAAGTTTCTGCGGGCTGCAATCGTATATTATCCATCTTATTTTATACTCAAGTGATAATTCGTCTTCTCATTGGTTTCCAGCGTCTTCAGCACGCTCTGCTTTCTTGGCTTCATTCCAGATTTCGTCCATTTCAGCGAGCGACATATCTGTCAGCTGACGACCTTGCTTAAGCGTATGCGCCTCCAGATAGTTGAAGCGGCGGATGAATTTACGGTTGGTCTTTTCCAAAGCATTCTCTGGATTTATCTTATACAGTCTGGCCGCATTGATGAGTGAGAACATGACATCGCCAAATTCCTTCTCCATGTCATCCTGGTTTCCCTGCTTCGCTTCAACTTCAAATTCGGAAATTTCCTCCTTCACCTTGTCCCACACCTGCGTGCGGTCTTCCCAGTCAAAGCCAACGTTGCGTGCCTTATCTTGTATGCGATAGGCTTTTATCAGCGCCGGCAAAGCGTCTGGCACACCGCTCAAAACCGTTTTGTTTCCGTCTTTCTCTTTCTGTTTCAGCAATTCCCATTGTTCGCTCACAGCCTGCGCCGTATTGACGTCTGCCTGCGCCTGTCCCTCTGGCGGAAAGACATGGGGATGACGGAATATCAATTTGTCGCAAAGATGGTTACACACATCCGCCATATCGAACGCGCCATGCTCCGAACCGATTTTTGCATAAAAACAGACATGCAGCAACACATCGCCCAACTCCTTACAGATGTTGGCGTCATCGTGCTTCATGAGTGCATCACAAAGTTCATAGGTCTCTTCAATGGTGTTTGGCCTCAGGCTCTCGTTGGTTTGCTTACGGTCCCAAGGACATTTAACGCGCAACTCATCAAGAACATCCAGCAGACGTCCGAAGGCCTGCAACTTTTCTTCACGTGTATTCATATCAACATTAAGAATATTCCGATTTCTTTTTCCGGTGGGGCATAAACGCGCACACCGCCCTATTTATCTGCATGCAAATTTACAAAATAATTACCATGTGGGCTGCAAACTTTCAGATATCGCTGCATCCGCCTTCGTTTTTTCATCGTACTATCATATTTTTACTGATTACAAGGACCGAGAAATACATAACAAAAACCTCGTTCGCGGAATGCCAACTTTAAACACCACAGCCATTCTGCGCCCCCACTTATTCCGCAACAGTGCCCCCACTTAAGCAGAAAGAATACATACAGATCAAAAATCAACCACCTCGTAACGTAAATTAATGTTTTTCCATCAGTCAATAATCAGGAAATGAGTAAATTTGTGATTGCTTTAATCTCCAAGAAAACATGACCAAGCCACAAAACATATTCATTTTCACACTCTTATTTTCTGTTTTACTGGTCCCCAACGACGCTTTTGGCAGAAAAAAAGACCGCAACAAACATGGACGTGAAGACATTGGCGCCATGCTTGAACCCGACGCCATGCCGATACGGGCCATACAAGACCGCAACGCCTTGGCTGCGCAAAGCATGCCTTTTTATACGCATAAGGGAAATATCAACACGAAATACAAAGAGGGCATTGACGTTTCGCATTACCAAGGCACCATTGACTGGCAACGCGTGGTTAGAAGCACGAACATCTCCTACGTTTACCTCAAAGCAACGGAAGGGGCCAACTATGTGGACGACACCTACCGGCGAAACCTTACTGAAGCCCGACGTGCCGGATTGAGCGTTGGTAGCTATCATTTTTACCGCGCCAGCGTGTCGCCGCAGGAGCAATTTAACAACATCGTCAGAAATATCAAGCCGGCGGAGCAGGACCTTGTCCCCATCATTGACATTGAGCACCGTGGCAACGTTTCTGAGGAGCAGTTCATCAGAGACCTGACAGAACTAATCAAGAAGGTTGAACAGTATTACGGCAAAAAGCCATTGCTCTATTCCTACCAGAATTTCTACAACCGCCATTTCCTGGGGCTTTTCCGCCACTATCATTGGATGATTGCAAAATATCAGTCGGAGAGTCCAGTGTTGCTGGACGGGCGCGACTATATTATGTGGCAGTACACGTCGAAGGGAAGCATTGACGGCATCAAGGGCCACGTTGACCGCAGCCGCATTATGGGAAACCACAACCTCCAGACGCTTGGGATGTAGCGAACAAGCCAACAACAGGATTTTTCACAGACTGGCAACTGGAGGCTTTTCATGTGTATAATGGAGGTATTCTATAATGGAAGAATCAACGTAAGGAAATAATCCAGACCACCCGATTTCCGTTTTTCTGGAAAACGCTATTAATTACTTAACCCTCATTAAAACGCTCACCTAAGCAAGGATGAATAAATTCAAGATACATTCGGACTTTGCCCCTATGGGAGACCAGCCGGAGGCCATCGCGCAACTGTCGCAAGGCATTGCAGACGGCGTTCCTGCCCAGACGCTCTTGGGGGTCACTGGCTCTGGAAAGACCTTCACCATTGCCAACGTTATCGCCAATGCGGGCAAACCGACATTGGTTTTAAGCCACAACAAGACCTTGGCAGCACAGTTGTATTCTGAATTTAAGGGATTCTTCCCAGAAAATGCGGTTGAATATTACGTGTCGTACTACGACTATTACCAGCCAGAAGCCTACATCGCTTCAACAGATACCTATATAGAAAAGGACTTGGCCATCAATGAAGATATAGACAAACTGCGCTTGGCAGCGACTTCCGCGCTTTTATCGGGCCGCAAGGATGTGGTGGTGGTGTCATCGGTGTCTTGCATCTACGGTATGGGGAACCCTTCGGCGTTCTATGAGAATGTAATTGAACTGAAAGTGGGAGCGCAAGTATCTCCCAACGTCTTGCTGAGAAAGCTCGTTTCCAGTTTATACACCCGAAACGACGTGGCGCCAAAGGCGGGAAATTTCCGCGTAAAAGGTGACACGGTGGATATTTATCTAGCTTATGCCGACGAACTGTTGCGCGTTTCCTTCTGGGGCGACGAGATTGACGGCATTGAAGAAATTGACGCCTTGAACGGTTACAAACTGGCGGAATTTGAGGAGTATAAGGTTTACCCGGCCAACCTATTCCTGACTTCCAAGGAAACACAGGAAATGGCTATCCGAAAAATTCAAGACGACCTGAGGGAACAGGTGGCGCTCTTTGAAGAGGAGGGGAAAACGCTTGAGGCCAAAAGACTGCAAGAGCGCGTCAGCTATGACATTGAAATGATCAGAGAGCTGGGGCACTGCTCTGGCATTGAAAACTACTCCCGATATTTTGACGGGCGCGAAGCGGGAACACGCCCCTACTGCTTGCTGGACTTTTTCCCTGATGACTTTTTGATTGTCATTGATGAAAGCCACGTGAGCGTTCCGCAAATCCGTGCTATGTATGGAGGCGACCGTTCCCGAAAGGAGTCGCTGGTCAACTATGGATTCCGCCTGCCTGCCGCCATGGACAACCGCCCACTGAAATTCGAGGAATTTCGCGAACTGGCCAAGCAGGTGATTTATGTCAGTGCAACGCCCGACAATTATGAACTAAATGAAAGCGAAGGCATTGTTGTCGAACAGGTTATCCGCCCAACTGGCCTGCTTGACCCGCAAATAGAAGTGCGCCCGACGGACTTTCCCGTTGACGATCTGATGGACGAAATTCAAAAGGCCGTTGGGAACGACGAGCGAACACTGGTGACGACGCTGACAAAGCGAATGGCGGAAGAACTGACGGAATATCTGCTTAAAAACGGCATATCAACTGCCTATATCCATAGTGACGTTGACACCCTGGAGCGTGTCAAAATCATGGAGGACCTGCGGGCGGGAATTTACAATGTGCTGGTCGGTGTGAACCTACTTCGCGAGGGACTTGACCTGCCAGAGGTGGCATTGGTGGCCATTCTCGACGCAGACAAAGAAGGCTTCCTCCGTTCCCATCGCTCGCTGACACAAACCGCAGGACGCGCCGCAAGAAACGTCAACGGACGCGTCATCATGTACGCAAAAAAAATTACGCCTTCGATGCAACTGACCATCGACGAGACGGCACGACGACGCCTGAAGCAAATCCAGTTTAACGAAGCACACGGCATCACGCCAAAGGGCATTAAGAAGAACGTGAAGACCAACGAGCTGGCCCAGATGAGACAGAACGATGCCGAACAAAAGAACGCTCCCAAACCATACGGCACGGAAGAAAGGACTGTGCATGTTGCAGCAGAGGATTTTTCTGCCGCATACGGGAAAAAGAAGTCAGAGACGACTGAGGAGCGCATTGAGCGACTGAGAAAGGCGATGAAAGAGGCTGCCGCCAGACTGGACTTCATTGAGGCCGCACAACTGAGAGACGAACTGCTTGCGCTTGAAAAAAAGAAATGAGGCAAAAACGCTTTAACACCTATTTATAATAAAATATGAGATTCTTGATATTATCAGACATACATGGCTCACGTCCGATTTTGGAAAAGGTCATGAAATTTTACGATAACGGACACTATGACATGCTCCTATTGCTCGGCGATTTGCTGAACTATGGTCCGCGCAACGGTGTGCCAGAAGGACTTGACGCACCAGGAGTGGTTGAAATTCTTTCAAAATACCAGAAAGACATCGTTGCCGTTAGGGGCAACTGTGACAGCGAGGTCGACCAAATGCTCCTCCCCTTCCCCATCATGAGTACCTATGCTATCGTTGCCGATGGAAAACACCGCATCTTCCTCACACACGGACACATCGTCAACGAAGGCAACCTCCCCCCAAAGGGCTGTTGCGAGGTGTTTTTCTACGGCCACACACATTTGTGTGGCATCAATCCTTCTGAAAACGGAGGCCCTGCTATATGCAACACAGGGTCGCCCACATTCCCCAAGGGTGGCAACCCGTCAACATTCGCCACGCTCGAAGACGGTGTCCTGTCGTTGAGACTCCTTGATGGAAGCGTTTTGAAGCAACTGAAGGTGTACTAAGTAATGGTAAAAAAATAACTTGACCAATTTTATGGAGTAAGGAATTATTTCTTATACCTTGTTTTTTTGCCGTTTTTGAAAATACCAAAACCAACAAAAATACAGGTCAATATTGATCAACTTATTCTTCCACCATTACTAAGAAAAAGGGCGGCAACATTCCTCGCTGGCACCCAAAACAACGCTGGCAAATGCGATTTTTTGACAAGAGAATAGGGGGATACTGAAAAATCGCTACCGCCAAAGCACATTATCTGATTTGTTTTGAATAACTTTGCACGCTATGGGTAGAATTCTTGCAATTGATTATGGTAAAAAGCGCACAGGGTTGGCTGTGACAGACTCTCTTAAAATCATTCCGGGCGGTCTGACAACGGTTGACACCAAAGACCTCATGAAATTTCTGAAGGACTACATTGCGCGCGAAGATGTTGAGAAAATCGTGATTGGATGGCCGACACAGCTAAACGGCTGTCCGTCTGAAAACGCAGCGCGCATTGCCAATTTCATCAAAGCGTTTGAACGCGAAATTCCCAACCTCCCCATCGTTCGCTATGATGAGCGCTTCACATCGACCATTGCCCACCAAGTGATGCTAGATGCCGGACTCGGGAAAAAACGCAGGCAAAACAAGGCGCTGGTGGACGAAATCAGTGCGACGCTGATTCTGCAATCATACATGGGAAGCTCAATGATGTAAATCAAACAGTGACGTGTCCCAAACACCGGTTTTGCCAGCCAGTTTATTTCCAAGAAAATATGTATAACAAAGAAATATGATTTTACCAATTTACACATACGGACAGCCCGTGTTGCGAAAAACGGCTGAGGATATTACCATGGATTATCCTGAACTGCAACAACTCATCCAAGACATGTTTGAAACAATGGACCACGCCGACGGCGTTGGACTCGCCGCCCCACAGATTGGCAAAGCCATCCGCCTGGTGGTAATTTCCCTCGATGTCATGAAAGATGATTTTCCTGAATACAAAGACTTCCGCCACGCCTATATCAACCCCTATATCATTGAAACGGACAACAGCAAAACGGAATCAATGGAAGAAGGCTGCTTGAGCCTGCCAGGCATTCACGAACCAGTGCGCCGCCCAACGCGCGTTCATGTCAAATATATTGACGAACAGGGAAATCCTCACGATGAATGGGTTGAAGGATTTTTAGCACGCGTTATGCAGCATGAGTTTGACCATCTTGACGGACACGTTTTTGTCGACCACCTGTCTGCCCTGCGCAAGCAAATGATCAAAAGCAAAATTTCTGCCCTGCTGAAAGGGAAGGTGCGTTGCAGCTACAAGACGAAGGGCGCGAAATAAACAGGCCGGCACCCGCATCAGACTGACACACCCTGGAATCTTAGTTCCAGCATCGCCGTTGGGCGAATGCAAGTCAGTCGACAGAAAATATTTGAAATCCTGTACGGTTTGTTCAACTTCCCTAACCCCGACCAATATTGCGAAGGCAGTGGCACTCAGCCATTGCCTTTATGCAAGTAGGGAACAAAAACGATTCCTGTGTTTCATCCTTCCAGAAAAACCTCCATGACTAAGGCCAACAAACAGATAATGGCAACGTGGCGCAAACGTCTGACTGCCACCATTGCGTCGGCGCTTTTCTCCGTATGCCCGCTTTTATCACAAATAAACACCGACCAAGTGATTTTCATGGGAAGGAGTGCTCTGGCTTCAAGCGATTATTTGACCGCCATCCACTATTTCAACCAGGTCATTGAGGCCAAGCCATTTCTGTGGGAGCCTTATTACTTCCGTGCATACACCAAATTTATCCTTGATGACTACACGGGAGCGGAGGAAGACTGCACGAAATCCATCAATGCAAACCCGTTTCAAATTGGAGTGTACCAGTTGCGTGGTCTTTGCCGCATCCGCCTCGAACAATACGATAAGGCGGCAGAAGACTACACCAAAACCATTGCAGAAAAACCACAAGACGAGGGGGCATTATACAACCGCGGACTATGCCATCTGCAACTCAAAGAATACGATAAAGCGCTGAAAGATATTGACGCACTGCTCAAATTCAAACCGAATTTCTACAGAGCCTACGCTATAAAAGCACAAATTTCTCTGGCGCAAAAAGACACCGTACAGGGCATCAATTACATTGACAAGCTCTTGAAAATGAATCCTGAGAATGCCGATGGATGGTCGTTTAAGGGAAGATATGCTCTTGAAAAAAAACGCTATGAGGAAGCCGATTCGTGTCTTTCCATCGCCATAAAACTACAGCCAAACAACTACGAATGCTATCTGGCGCGTGCCCTGGCCCGCCACGGGATGAACCTGTTTGGAGATGCCATTGCAGACTACGACAAAACTATTAGCCTCGTTCCGCAGCATTTCGTGGCACACTACAACCGCGGACTTCTTCTGGCCTTGGTCGGGAGCAACAACAAGGCCATCGACGATTTCTCGTTTGTCATCAACAAGGAACCCGACAATGTCATGGCCATCTACAACCGCGCCCTGCTGAGAAAAGAAACGGGAGACTACCGCGGAGCTGCGGCTGATTTCACTAAAATCATACGGCAGTTTCCCAATTTCACCTATGGCTACTATGCCCGTGCCGAATGCCGCAGGAAATACGGAGACGTGCGCGGTGCGCTCAACGATGAGAGTGTCGTGGCACGCGCCAACTTAGACATGTTCTTCGGCAAATCATCACGTCGCTATCCCGTCAAGCGTTGGCGACAAAACAACGACCACAGCCTCGACAAATACCAAGAACTCGTTGAGGATGCCGACAACGACTCCACAGGGTCGGCCTACGGAAGGATGCTCTCTGCTGATTTGTTTGGACGTGTGCAGAACAAAGCGACCGACAAGACGCTGATCCGCCCATTCTTGTTCACCTTCAATGCTCCGGCTGCCAACAAAAGATACCGATCTGTTGCCTTCGTTGAACAAGCGGCTGAGATTTCGCAAAAGATGGCAGGTGTTGCACCACTTGAATTCTCTGCGGAATACGCACACAGCAGTTCCGATGAAAGCCAAAAGGCCGACAGGATAACTAATTGCAAGCGTTTCAAATCTGAATCCGACAGCCTGTTTGCACAGTCGGTGATTGCCTCAGACAGATATGATTACCCTTTGGCCAACAAACTGCTGCAGAAAGCGTCTGACGCCAACAGCAATGCCAAAATGAAATTTGTGCTTGACATCCAAAAAGCCACAATTTTATATTTCGAGTTTCTGGCTTCACAACCATCTGCCACACCGGCCATCGCCCCCAACGCAAACCAAAGGGGAGGTCATTTGACTGATGACCGACTGGCTGCTGGCAACAAGGCAACACTCAACGCGGCCGCAACAATATTGAAGAAGTTGGCAAGCAGCACGGAACTGCCCAACCAATATGCTCTATATAATTTAGGATGTATCGAAGCCAAGACGGGAGACACGAAACAGGCCATCAAACATTTTTCAGAAGCCATAAAGGCCGACAAAATGTTTGCAGAAGCCTACTATAACCGCGGACTGCTCTTGCTCGAACAAGGCGAAAAAGACAAAGCACGTCAAGACCTCAGCAAAGCGGGAGAACTGGGTTTGTATAAGGCATACGCCATTCTCAAGGGGGGATTCTGATGAATCACGTGGTCAGAAACTAAAAACTATGCTGCCCCACCTGTCATTTAGCCCCAAAAACACTGTTTTTAAGTCGCACCAAGCAAAAGTAATGGAACGCGAAATTGTTTTTTTATGATTCATAAGACAGAAGCACTTCCTGCTTTGGATTTACAAAAGAGCACGGAAGGAATCCTGCCAAACAGTTTTGCCAACCAACTGACATAACAAATAAATTCTACCAACATGGCAAGAAAGAAAAAGCCGTTACCACTACTCGAGAACATAACTATCACTGACATCGCAGCAGAAGGAAAAGCCATCGCAAAAGTTGACGGCCTGGCCGTTTTCGTTCCGTTTGTCATACCTGGAGATGTTGTCGATCTTCAAATCCGCCGCAAAAAACACAGTTTTGCAGAAGCTGAAGCCGTCAACTTCCACCAGTATTCCCCCGACCGCGCAAAACCATTCTGCCCGCACTTTGGAGTATGCGGCGGTTGCAAATGGCAGATTCTGCCATACGAACTGCAACTACACCACAAGCAGAAACAGGTTGAAGAAACCTTGCGGAGAATTGGCAAGGTGGAACTGCCGGAAATCAATGCTATTCTCGGAAGCCGGAAAACACAAGAATACCGAAACAAACTGGAATTTGGATTCTGCAACAAAAAATGGCTGACAAACGAGCAGGTGGCCTCAGGCGAGGTGTTTGACAATATGAACGCCGTTGGGTTTCACATCACGGGAGCCTTCGACAAAATTCTGGACATTGAAGAATGCCATCTGATGACAGACATCAACAACCGTCTGCGCAACGCCATCCGCGAATATGCTTTTGAAAACAATCTCTCCTTCTTTGACTACCGCGCCCAACAGGGACTGCTGCGCAACATGATGATTCGCACATCAACAACAGGCGAATTGATGTTGCTGATGCAATTCTGCATACACACACCTGAAGAAGAGGCCCAGGCCAAAGACACGCTTGCATTCATCCACAAAACATTCCCAGAGGTGACCTCTCTGCTTTATGTAAACAACACGAAATGCAATGACACAATTGGCGATTTGGACGTCTGCACATATTTTGGAACAGACCACATCTACGAAGAAATGGAAAATCTGCGCTTTAAGGTCGGTCCGAAAAGTTTTTACCAGACAAACTCCTTGCAGGCATACGAATTGTATAAAGTGGCCAGAGAATTTGCGAGCTTGACGGGCAACGAACTCGTTTACGACTTATACACTGGAACAGGAACCATCGCCAACTTTGTGGCTCATCAGGCCAAAAAAGTTATCGGCATTGAATATGTCCCGGAAGCCATTGAAGATGCCAAGGTGAATGCAGAATTAAACCACCTGAACAACACTCTGTTCTACGCTGGCGACATGAAGGACATCCTCACACAGGATTTCATCAACGAGCATGGTCGTCCCGATGTCATCATCACCGACCCTCCACGTGCTGGCATGCACGCCGACGTCATCTCAACAATTCTCTTTGCAGAGCCAAAACGCATCGTATATGTGAGCTGCAACCCTGCCACGCAAGCACGTGATCTGACGCTCCTTGACGAGGCATACCGTGTCGTAAAAGTACAACCTGTCGACATGTTTCCTCAGACGCACCACGTTGAGAATGTCGTGTTGCTCGAAAGGAGAAGCAAGGCGGAATAAAAAAAGTAAACCGATAGCAGAGTCAACCTCCAAAAGCCAACATCCCAATGACCAACGTCCACCGACACAACAGCCGCTTGTCTGCACGCCTGCAGCCATTGGTTGCAGAGGCCGACTCTTCAGCGTTATCCTGTCTGCTGAACCAGTTGAGCCACAGCGAATTCAGAACGGCGAGCTACATGCTTGCAGAAGAGTTATTGCCAGCCATAACAAACCCATCGGCTTTCATGACTCTTTTCTTCGACATCGTGCCACAAAAGCCCAAAGCCTATCTAGGCACATTCCTGAAAGCCGCAGCCAAACTGCATGCCAAAGCGTTGCTCAACCTGAAAGACGAACGTCTCCACCAATTCTCTGCAGGGTGTTCTGACATTGACTGCCGGAAAATATTAGACAGCCTGCTCCCGGTCACAAGTCGCCGCGAAGATGCCGACATCCTGCTTGACGAATTTGCCAAAGACACAGAATTCCGGCTCAACGCTCTTCAGCGTGCAGAAACCGATCTCTGCTACTTCCTCCTGTTTCAAAACCTGCGGCAAGAGGAAGAAAACAAGGATTTGATACGACACCACTACATCGTCCTGCTGAAGAAAGACAACAAACGGGCATACAACATGGCAAGCATCATGCGTCATTATTTTGACCTGCAAGACCTACCTGGACAATTTTCACTGAAACTCCAGAATTATGAATTGAGCCGTTTGGAAATATCCTACGAAACATTTACAAAAACACTTAAGTAATGTTCAAAAAATAACTTCCGCAGAAAATCTGCGATCAAGAGCATCTGATGAGATAGTTCCATTTAGGGAGT
>PPYF01208365.1_pt1 | contig 139713 bp, 115 predicted proteins | sample 1559871 | NCBI WGS metagenome assembly PPYF01 (sample SAMN08240021, study PRJNA423297) | Human gut metagenome, whole genome shotgun sequencing project. | reverse complement strand
TTCACAGTCATTGATCGCCTGCATGACGGCATCGGCGGTTATGATATTTAAATTTGAGCTGTTTCCAACCAACAGACTTCTCAATAAAACCGAAAACGCATTGATAAAATGTCTGTTTGATTCCAGATAACAAATTCTGTGCCAGGGAATATGATAAGAATTTCTGTCAAAACTGAAACTCAAAAACCTTCTGGAATCCCAGAATCGTTCCACCATTTTAATAAACCACCGTTCCAGCTCTTCTTTCTTTACCGGCTTATCAATAAATACAGAGGGGTTGCACTCAAACACTTCTTTGATACGCTTTTCATCTTCCGCCATATAAAAAAGAACGGTTTCATCATTAATTTCATGAATCTCTTTCCCCAGCTCGATACAATCTATATCAGACAGAGCCATAGCAAGAAAAATAATATCATGCGTTTCTTTCCGCAGATTTTCCAACAGTTTTTCTCCTGTCTTTACCATATCTACTACCGTACAAATCCCTTCTTTTTCCCAATCTCCTCCAGAAAATTTTCAATACGGATAATTTCCTGTTCATTCTCTTCACAGATAGCAATTTTTATATACTGTAATCTTTTTTCCATCATTCACTGACTTCCTTCCTTTTTTGATACCTATATTATACAAAACTCCTCCCCTTTAAAATTCTATTTGTCATAATTTGACGTTTTTTTGTAATAAAAAGAGTACACAGGCATCAATATCAAACCTGTGTACTCTTCTTTATTTACTTTATGTTCTATCCTCTGTAGTAATTGATCAGACATCCTTTCAGAATAATAGTTCTCTCATCATCTGTAAGATCTCCCAATTTCAGTTCAAATGCTGTCAGTCTGTCACTCACCACATAAGCTGTAATCCTCTCCCATTTTTCTTCCACCGCCTGGCGGATCTGTGGAACAAACAGATAGTCGCCATTTTTAAATGGTAGTTCGCCTTCTGGAATCAAAAATGGCAGCATACCCCAATTTATCAGATTCGAACGGTATCTTTTGGTAGCGTACTCGTTAGCGATATTTGCCCAGCCTCCCAGCACTTTCTGACAGGAAGCTGCCTGCTCCCGGGCAGATCCATCTCCCGGTTTCACTGCAAAGATCGTAGAACCTACGCCCACATTCGTCTTATCCACATGAGGATATTCCTTGCGGATAGCGTCAAATACCGGTTTCATTTCCGGCAGCGCTTCCACTGGACAGTTGCCCTCCTGAATCGCTTTCTGAGCCTTCTGTACTTCTTTTGCCCGTCCCACATACGCCGGATCTTTTCTGGACAAAGTAAATTCTGCCAGTCCCAGCGGATTAGAACGGAAGGAAGAAGTCTCTCCTGAAGGAATCAATTCATCTGTAGTAGTAACAGGATCATGGATCTCCGACACCACCTTCAGGATCAGATTTTCTGCCAGCGCAGGCATTTCGGGCCAGTCTTTGATGTTTGGACCAAACTGGATCTCCACGGAAGGATCTGCCATACCTTTACTGTCAAAGACACGATTTGCATAAATCGTACTGTCAAAGTAATATTTCGGATTGCTATACGTTCCGGCAAACTCTGTAGCTGGAGTAAGACGTCCCTTATTTGCTGCCGTCGCTGCGATAGAGCGGGCATCCATAAGCGCCACAGAAGAAATCTGTCCATTCTGGATCTTGGAGCCCTCCCTGTTCGGGAAGTTTCTGGTAGAGTGACGAATACTGAAGGCATTATTTGCCGGTGTATCACCCGCTCCAAAGCAAGGACCACAGAATGCTGTTTTCACAACCGCTCCTGTCGCCAGCAACGTTGCCAGCGCGCCATTTTTCGCCAGTTCCATATAAATTGGCGTACTTGCCGGATATACGCTGAGAGTAAATGCATCAGCTCCGATGCTTGCTCCTTTGAGAATGTCTGCCGCTGCGCAAATATTTTCAAATCCACCTCCGGCACAGCCGGCGATGATACCCTGTTCTACATATAATTTTCCATCATGTACTTTATCCTTCAAGGTAAAGTCCACTTTTCCATCCAGGCTTATCTGCGCCTTTTTCTCCACATCATCCAGAATATCCATCAGATTTGCATTCAGCTCATCAATGGTATAGGTGTTGCTTGGATGGAATGGCATGGCGATCATCGGACGAATCTTATCCAGTTCCACCAGAATCATACCATCATAGTACGCTGCCGGTCCCGGATTCAGTTCTTTATAATCTTCACTTCTGCCATGGATCTCATAGAACTCCTCAATCTTCTCATCCGTTTTCCAGATAGAAGACAGACAAGTGGTCTCTGTAGTCATAACGTCTACACCGATACGGAAATCTGCGCTTAAGTTTTCCACACCCGGACCTACAAATTCCATGACTTTATTCTTTACAAATCCATTTTTAAATACTGCTCCAATAATAGCCAGAGCCACGTCCTGAGGACCTACGCCTGGAATCGGTTTTCCTGTCATGTATACGCCCACTACACCCGGCATATTGATGTCATAAGTTTTGGACAGAAGCTGTTTTACCAGTTCCGGTCCGCCCTCTCCCATTGCCATGGTTCCCAGCGCTCCATATCTGGTATGGCTATCGGAACCTAAGATCATCTTACCGCCGCCTGCCAGCATTTCCCTGGCAAACTGATGGATGACTGCCTGATGAGGCGGTACATAAACGCCGCCATATTTCTTCGCACAGGTCAGACCAAACATATGGTCATCTTCATTAATCGTTCCTCCCACTGCACACAACGAATTATGACAGTTAGTAAGCACATATGGAACCGGAAATTTTTCCAAACCGGAAGCCCGCGCCGTCTGAATAATACCTACAAAGGTAATATCATGAGATGTCAATTTATCAAATTTGATCTGCAGTTTTTCCATGTTGCCAGAGGTATTATGTTCCTCCAGAATACGATACGCCATGGTCTGTTTTGCCGCCTCTTTCGGCGCCGGAAATCCCTGTGCCGCCGCTTTTTCAGGCTCCATCAACTCTGTTCCATTTACCAGATACATGCCGCCTTCTAATAATTTAATCATGCTGGTCACTCCTCTTTTTTATCAGTCAGTAACTCTGAAGATACTGAACCGTTAGCATCAGTCATTCTGTTCCATGTATTTCATATAGCTTACTACCATCATGGCAATCTTGAATGTGAGCGCGTCATCAAAAACACGAATATCCAGACCAGTGCTCTTCTGCAGTTTCTCCAGACGGTACACCAGCGTATTTCTATGCACATAAAGCTGTCTGGATGTCTCTGATACATTCAGATTATTTTCAAAGAATTTATTGATCGTAGTCAATGTCTCATCATCAAAGGTATCCGGAAGTTTCTCACCAAATACTTCCTTCATGAACATCTGACACAGCGGGATGGGAAGCTGATAGATCAGGCGGCCGATGCCCAGATTATTGTACGGCACCACAATTTTCTCCGCATAGAAGATCTTACCCACTTCAAGAGCCATCTTTGCCTCTTTGTAGGAGCGGGAAACGTCTTTAATCTCATGAATGATATTTCCAAAAGATACCCTCACCTGAGACATCGCCTCTACATTCAGCATATCCACCAGCGTTCTGGCTATTCTCTCTAACTCTGCATAATCATCTGTCTCTTTCAGTTCTTTCACAATGATGATATTTTTCTCATCCACCGCCGTAATGTAATCCTTTGGTTTAGATGCATACAGACTCTTGATGGTTTCCATGGCATTATTATCTTTTTCATATCGGGTTTCCACCATGAATACTACTCTGCGGGCTTCTGTATCGATCCGTAGTTTTTTTGCCCGATTATAGATATCCACCAAAAGAAGATTATCCAACAGAAGATTCTGGATAAAGTTATTCTTGTCCAGTCTCTCTTTATAAGCAATAATCAGATTCTGGATCTGACTCACCGCAATCTTTCCAATCATATAGGCATCTTCGCTGCCGCCGCCTGTTACCAGAACATATTCCACATTCTGATCATCGTATACCTTGAAAAAATGATAACCCTGCATCACCTGACTGTCTGCCGGTGACTGTGCAAACTCACGGATATGCTCAGCATTCGGTCCATTCTCGCTGAATGTGGTGGCCAGCATCTGCCCTTCTATACTGAGAACACAAAGGTCAATCCGGGTAATTGCTCTTAATTCGTCGATTGTTTTCTGTAAAACCTGACTTGAAACCAAGTTCTCACTCCCTTTCATTGATCGTTTCTTATTTATTAGAATATACCTTATTCTCCGAAAAAAATCAAATACAAAAATGGCGTCAATCCCAAGGGACCGACGCCATTCCTTGCATTTTATATTAGTTGGTAATTGTCAGCTCAGTTTCTTTATCAAATACATGAACTTTGGACATATCCAAACCGAATTTAACTCTGTCGCCTGTTCTGGATGTTGTATGAGGATTAACACGAGCAGTCATGTTGAATCCCTGAACATCAAAATACAGGAATACTTCTGCACCCAGAAGCTCGTATACATTGATAGTAGCTTCTACTGTGCTTCCTGGGAACTTGTCAGCTTCATCTGTTACGTTCTCTGGACGAATACCCATAACAACAGTTTTTCCGTTGTATCCGCCATCGATCAGGGCTTTACCTTTTTCTGCCGGCAGTCTCAGTGTGTATTTTCCAACAACCAGATCAACATCATTTCCTGTTACTTTAACAGTTGCATCCAGGAAGTTCATCTGAGGTGATCCGATAAATCCTGCAACGAACAGGTTTCCAGGAGCATTGTACAGGTTCTGAGGTGTATCTACCTGCTGTACAACACCATCTTTCATAACTACGATTCTGGTTCCCAGAGTCATAGCCTCTGTCTGGTCATGTGTTACGTAGATAATAGTAGCGCCCAGTCTCTCATGCAGTTTGGAGATCTCAGTTCTCATCTGTACACGAAGTTTAGCATCCAGGTTGGACAGCGGCTCATCCATCAGGAATACTTTAGGATCACGCACGATAGCACGTCCCATAGCTACACGCTGTCTCTGACCACCGGACAGAGCCTTCGGTTTACGATCCAGCAGTTTCTCCAGGTCAAGGATCTTAGCTGCTTCTTTAACCATCTTGTCGATCTGGTCTTTCGGAACTTTTCTCAGTTTCAGACCAAATGCCATGTTATCATATACTGTCATATGAGGATACAGAGCGTAGTTCTGGAATACCATTGCGATATCTCTGTCTTTCGGCTCTACATCATTTACTACTTTATCACCAATCTTCAGTGTACCGCCTGTGATCTCTTCCAGACCAGCGATCATACGAAGTGTTGTGGATTTTCCACATCCGGATGGTCCTACGAAGATGATAAATTCTTTATCTTCAATCTCCAGATTAAAATCTTTAACGGCTTCAAATCCGTTAGGATATGTCTTATTAATGTGCTGTAAGGATAAACTTGCCATAATACACTTACCTCCTAAATAATATAAAATGCAAATATTCTAAAATAGTTTTGTCACAATACGTTCCCTGTGAACTGCTATCAGTATAACGGACTTTGCCTTTCTGTGCCATACCCGAATTTACCAAAGATTTTTCTGGGGGCTTGGCAAATATGTCCCTCCCCTATGTCCGATCACAACTCCAAAGACAGATTGACGAAAATTTCATGAATTTCATATACAGAATGACGAATTCTGGATTTATACTTCCTTCTTATTTGCATTTTTCACGCGGATTCGCTATACTAGTAATACTTGAATTTTCAAGATGCCAGGGTCATAAGTTCATAAACCACGTTGCGCTTGCACATAAGTGGTTTTATGCCTTTATGACCCGCCCAAAAATGAGAATAAAAGCGGGGGTATACCCTGCGATATTCGAATTTTGGACAGAATTGTGAAAGTGCGCAGCACGAAACAATTCGTCTGGCATCTTTTGATCTTAACATCATTTTTAAGAAAAGAGGAAGAAGTAACCTATGAGTAATCTTTTTAATCCGGACAACAAGTTCTTTACTTTCATGGGAAAAGTCGCCGATCTGATGATTCTGAATTTTCTCTGTATCATCTGCTGTATTCCCATCATCACTATTGGTCCTGCCATCACCGCCATGTACTATACAACTATGAAGATGGTCAAAAATGAAGAAACTTATATTGTGAGAGGATTTTTCCACTCTTTCCGTCAGAATCTGAAGCAGGGAATCATCATCCATCTGATTATGCTGGTTCTGGGACTCGTTCTTATCTTTGACCTGTATTTCTCACGAAGTATGCAGGGTGAAGGCAGTTTTTACAAGGTTCTGGCTTATATCTTTATGGTGGGACTCACCGTATTCGCCATGGTATTTACCTATATTTATCCGGTACTGGCAAAGTTCTATAACACCATCAAGCATACCTTTAAAAATGCTTTGCTTATGTCCATCCGTCACCTGCCCTATACGCTGCTGATGCTGGCGATCACTATAGTTCCCTGGATCATCGGTATCTTTGTGAATGGAGCGTTATCCATGGTTGTACTGTTTTACTTCCTGATGGGCTTTTCTGTGGTCTGTTATCTTCACTCCATCTTCTTTGTGAAGATCTTTGACAAATATATTCCTCAGGAGGAAGAAGGCGAAGAGAACGAAGAAAAAGAAATTGACTCTTCTGTTTTCACCAATTTGCAGCCTACCAACGAAATAAATGAAAACTCAGAAGAGAAGAAAGCACCCTGGAAAGTTGATTTTTCAGAAGAAACGGAAGAATCTTCAACGGAAGTTACGGAAGAAAGTCCTGAAGATTAATAAAATAGCTTTTTTCAAAAAATATCACCACTTTTTATGTTGCTTTTGCAACAAACACTTTAAAAAACAGAGCATTTCTACCGCAAAATGATATAAAATCGCGCTTTTTAAAAAAATGTCACTACTTTTTGCATAAAAAAATAGTGACATTTTTCCCAAACATCAAAAAAGTATACTTTCTCATCCCCATATCTCCTCTTGACAAACGTTTCAAGAAGCTATATGATTACCAACATGAACATTGTTCACATTGCGGGAGGTGTCTTTTGAATAAACATTCTACAACAGAAACAGATATTCTGAATATCAGCAAAAAATATATTTCAAAAAATGGCTTATCATCTTTTAATGTTCGGACAATCACAAAAGAATGCGGCATATCTATCGGAACTTTATACAATTATTTTCCTTCAAAATCCGACTTGATCATTGCTGCAGTGGAAAGTGTCTGGAAAGAAATCTTTGAACCATTCACCCATTTCCATACTGCTGATTGTTTCCCTGAAACTGTTAAATGTATGTACGAAACCATTGAAAATGGGAATTCCAAATATCCCGGATTTTTTTCCATCCATTCTTTAAATTTTGCCTCAGAAGAAAAGAAAGAAGGCATCCAAATGATGAACGCCTATTTCTCCAAGTTAAAAGAAAATCTTTTACTGGTATTGAGAAATGATAAGTCTGTAAACAGGATGGTCTTTACCGATGATTTTTCCGATGAAAAGTTCATCGACTATGTATTCACCCTGCTGCTGTCTTGTTTATTAAACAGAGAAGATCCCACACCGCTTCTGGCATTTATCTCCAATTATATTTACAGAGAGCTGCCGCATTAGTACAACGAGGAGGTTACATTTATGCAAGCGATTGTTGAAACTTTATTTGACACTTGTTATCTTATCGGTGTTGTTGTTCTGGGCATCATCATGATAGTAAAAAGTCAGGGCAAAAAACAGTACCGATTATTCGGAATTATGGCTGTCGTTCTGGGATTGGGCGATGCTTTCCATCTGATTCCGAGGGCAGTGGCATTATGTACTACCGGTCTGGAAAATTATACCTTTGCACTGGGAACTGGTAAATTTATCACTTCCATCACCATGACCGTATTCTACATTATTTTATACTATATCTGGCGAATCCGTTACCAGATACAAGGCAAAAAGGGATATACCATCTCCGTATATGCGCTTGCCGCATTGAGAATCGTGTTATGTCTCGTCCCCCAAAATGCATGGACCAGCTCGGATTCACCTTTATCCTGGGGCATCTACAGAAATATTCCCTTTACTGTTATGGGAATCCTGATTATCGTGCTCTTTTACAAAAGCTCCCGGGAACACAAAGATACAGCATTTAAAAATATGTGGCTCACTATCGTGATCAGCTTCGCCTTCTACCTGCCCGTAGTACTATTGGCGGATAAAATCCCTATGATCGGAATGCTGATGATCCCTAAAACACTGGCATACGTGTGGACTGTATGGATCGGTTACCAGGCAATGAAAAGAGAGTCAGAGTCACTTTCCAAATAGCCTCACCCATAAGCAAATTGCCGCTGGAAACAGCACTATCGTAGATGGCATAAATATTGTTCCATTTCCTATAATAGTTCCATTTCCTGCGGCAGTTTTTTTTATAAAACTTATTCTCCCGCTGCTTCAAAGGTGATCGTCACCTTAAACAAATCTCCATCCAGATAGATATCAAAAGTTCCCTGCTGCAGCCGGACCAGATTCTGAGCAATGGAAAGCCCCAGACCGCTTCCTTCTGTACTTCTGGATACGTCTCCCCGAATGAACCGTTCTGTCAGCTCTTCTGCCTTAATATTTAATGGTCTCTCAGAAATGTTCTTTATTTCAAAAACTATTCTGCATCCTATTTTCCGCACTTCCACATAGACTCTCGTATCCGGCATCGCGTATTTTGCCACATTATTGTACAGATTTTCCACGACACGCCACATTCTCCTGCCATCTGCCATGATGATCATGGGTTCTTCTGGAATCTTGCATACGATTTCCAATCCCCGGGCGCGGAACTTTTCTTCAAATTCCCCATTCGTCTGCCATACCAGTTCTCCAAAACGAATCGGCTGCATATCAAGAACCACATTGCCGGAACTGATCTTGGACGCTTCCACCAGATCTTCCGTAAGCTGCTTTAATCTCTGAGATTTACTGTCCAGAATATCAATATACCCTTTAATCTTCGGGTCCTGTATATTCTCTCTCTTCAAAAGATCCACATAGTTGATAATAGATGTAAGAGGCGTCTTAATATCATGAGATACATTTGTAATCAAATCAGCCTTCAGCCGTTCGCTTTTCAGTGTTTCTTTTACTGCATTCTGCAGTCCGTCACCTACATGATTGACCGCCTCTGCCATTTCTTTGTTATCACCGATCAACTCTTTCTCATCAATCTTAAAATCCAGTTCTCCACTGGCAATTCTTGCCAACCCATCCCGGATTACCTGCCGTCCTGCATTTTCCCGAATCAGATACAACAGTACGATACCGTCTGCCAGAAGAGCCACCAAAAGACCAAAGCCGGACATCGCCATAACAAAGAGCACATTTCCCAAAACCAGAAGGATAAATGCAGTAATCATCCGACCAGAAGTTTTTCTCGCCATATAGACATTCTTACAGCTCTGGATAATGGTACGGATCAGACTGGTCTTCCACACGATATGACCTTTCATCCTTCTTACTATACTTAAGTAAGCCCATAATATCACGGCGCTAAACAGCATTTCTCCTGCGCCCAGCAACGCATAAATATAAACTTCCCATGCTTCTCCATTTTCCAGCGCCGGAATCACCATCGTAACCATGAGCACCAGACTGACGAGCCCTGCGGTTACTGCCACCTCTGTAGGGACCTTATCACTGCCTCTTAAGTGAAGTTCTCTGTCCTGCCGAACCCTGCCGGTCTGAACCGATAACAAAATCACCATCAAAATCCCAAGAACTAAACTTACTCCACTGCAGAGCAAAAATACATTTCCCCACTGGGAATACTGAGCAAAATATTTATGACTGTAGAAAATCTCATCATCCATCGGATATTCTGCATTCAGCATCAACGTAAGCTTTTCATTCTGCCCCACAATACAGTTGTAACTGAAATAATTTCTCAGATACTCTTCTGCATCGCTGTTATTTTTCATTTTGTACTCTGTAAAAGTTCCATTCTTTCTTTCCGCCTGGAAAAAGAGTTTTTTCTCCATTCCTTCAATGGCATCTGGGGAAAATCCTTTTTCCCATCCCGGCACGTTCGTGTAAAATACTCCTTCATCCAGATCTTCCACTACAAACATCACATTACTCTGATGTTCCATGGGATTAAAATATGCAAAATAATGCTCTAACTGCTGAGCCGCGCTGACCAGATCTTTATACAGGTCAATCAAAGATACGGTATCAGGGTTTTGCATAGCGTAATCCGCAAGATATTCCCCTGCCTGTGTTTTCACGGCTTCATTTTCTTTTCTCTTACTGTACAGATACTGAAAACTTCCGGAAAATTCTGCCATCTCGTCAGAATATTCTCCTACCTCTCCCTCATCGTAATATCCGTACTGAACTTCTGTGATATCCTCCTGAAGGAGCTCGATATAATCGTTTTCCAGCATTTTCTGGAGATCTTTTACCTTATAGGTTGTGTTTGGATTCTGATCCTTTTCATCAGCTTTCAAATTTGTAATATCCACTGTTTTCTCCGGATCAATCTCTCCATCGGTAAAGAAAGGTTTTCCCAGCTGAACCGATGATGCCAGATCCATGATTGTTTTTGCCACTTTGCTTCCGCACTGATACGTTTCTTCGTAAGTAACGGTGCTTCCCCTTCCAAAATTTTCCATGCGCATACCATTGTTCAAAAGCCCTGCCAACAAAAGTCCTGCAATGGAAAATACTCCCACGCACAGAAAAAATACTACGATAAAGGCAATTTTTAATCCCTTAGAATAAAAGAGACCTCTCTGTTTTTTTTCTTCCATAATAACCTCCTGTGGGGGTTATATCTTTTCTATCTTATATCCGATTCCCCATACCACTTTCAGATATCGGGGCTCTCTGGGATTGATCTCGATCTTCTCCCGGATATGGCGGATATGCACTGCCACCGTATTATCCGCTCCTATCGCTTCTTCATTCCAGATACTTTCATAGATCTGCTCAATAGAAAAAACTTTCCCCTGATTCTTTATCAACAATAATAAAATATTGTATTCTATTGGAGTCAGCTTCACGCTCTCCCCATCCACAGTCACCGTCTTCAGATCGTCGTTTACCGACAATCCTCCGCAGGTATAGATTGCCTGCACCTCTGCCGCCGGCATATTACCTAATTTTGTGTAACGGCGAAGCTGGGATTTTACCCGGGCAATCAGTTCTAACGGATTAAAGGGTTTCGTAATATAATCATCAGCTCCGATATTCAGTCCTAAAATCTTATCCACATCCTCTGATTTTGCTGACAGGATGATAATCGGTATGCTGCTGTATTCTCGTATCTTTCTGGTGGCGCGAATCCCATCCAGATTCGGCATCATCACATCGATCAATAACAGGTGAACTTCCTCCTGCTTCATAATCTGTATAGCCTGAAGACCATCATAAGCTTTTAATATACGGTATCCTTCCTGAGAAAGATAAATATCAATGGCGTCTACAATTTCTTTGTCATCATCACATACTAAAATATTTAACATTTTCATCACCTCGCTTTCCATTATAACCAAAAGCCGTGAGCAAAGCCAGCCCTTTCTTTCATTGCTCCCTTATCATAACAGGCAAATCTTTAGGACTGGCTGGGAAATATCTTAAGATTTATTAAATTATAGAGATATAAATATCCTCTGAAATTTATAGTTTTATCCATTGTCTTTTCCCTGTTTCTGTGCTATCGTCAACCTGAATTGATATGACTGTTTCGGTCTGCTGACCAATTCCCAAATAGTCTGACAGTAACTACAAAATCTGTATAAAAAGGAGATATCAATATGGATAAATTAGAGCTGGCGATTGCCACAGATTATTCTGGAGAAAGTTCCAGGACAGAAGATCTGGAACATATTTTAAAAATGGTTTCTCAGGCAGGTTTCACTCATATTCACTGGTGCCATGAGTGGGATGGAGACTACACCTACTCCACCTATGAAATGCAGCAGATCCGGGAGTGGATGGACAAGTATAACCTGAAAGCAAAATCTCTCCATGCCACCATCGGAACCGACCGGGACGTATTTACTCTCTGCGGAAATTATCGGAGAGACTTTACCGCTGACTGCGAATACAACAGAAAAGCCGGTGTAGAACTGATCAAGAACCGTGTGGATCTGGCGTCTGTTATGGGAACTTCCGAGATTGTTCTTCACCTGTACGTTCCTTACAAGACACTGGAAAAAGAACCGGAGCGCAAAGCAAAATTCTATGAAAATGTTAAGAAATCCATGGATGAGCTGCAGCCCTACTGTCTGGAAAAAGGAGTACGCATCTGCATGGAAAATCTTTTCGATATGCCAATGGAATATATGGAAGAACAGTGGGATTGGTTTCTGGCTAATTACCCGAAGGAATTTCTGGGATTCTGTCTGGATTCCGGACACGCCAATATGCTGTGGGGCGCAGATATGATAAGAATCATCCGCAAATATGGCGAAAGAATCTATTCTGTACACCTTCACGACAACCCTGGCAATGCTGATTCCCATGACATTCCGGGAATGGGAAATATTAACTGGGAAGAAACCATGGCTGCCCTGGCTGCTTCTGCTTATGAACTGCCGCTGACTATGGAACTGAGCTGCCATATGGACAGTGAAGAAGCATTCCTGAAAGAAGCTTATAAGAAAGGCGCATGGATTACAGAATTGTACCAGAATGCCCTTTTGAACAACTAAAAGTGTCACTCTTTTTTAAAAATGTCACCATTTTTTTGCCGAAAAAATGGTGACATTTTTTCAGAAATTACTATTTTGTATTATGACCCGCCCCAATATGAGGGAACTGTATGCCAGTACCATGCGTTTAGCGCTGACCGAAGCGTAATCTCTCATGAGCAATCTGTTTATCTGACATTTCTTTGTTATTAAATGGCGTCACCCTGAAGTTAATGGTGAACGGTTCGTTTTTCGCTCTGTATTTGTCCAACTGCCACTGTCCGCAGGAATAGGAGCCCAACGCATTCTGCTTGTAGTCGATGCTAAATACTACATAATCCCTTTTTACCAGATCGCAGGTGTGTTTTGCAACGTCCAGATCTTTTTCTTCATAGAAAGATGCGCTGAAGTTAAAGCTGTCTTCGGTGGACGCTACCAGTCCCATACCTCTGTCGTTGGTAAGAGATACCCACTTGCAGTCCATATGGTTTCCATTTGCCTGAGGCACTACATAGTTCGTAAATAATCCGTCTACTGTGTTTTCATAAACACCCATCAATCCGGTCTCTTTAGAATCAGAATAGTTTTCTCTCGGTCCCCGTCCAAAGTAACGTACATTTTCCATGGATTCGTCCAGATGCATGGTTACGCCAATTCTCGGGAACATATCCGGAGCGCATCCCAGTTTTCCGCCCATCGCCATATTTGCAGAGGAGCCATTTGCAGACATCGTTGCTCCTGTATCTTCCAATTTTCCTGCCGGAATACCGGATACGCGGATCAATACGTCTCCTGTCGGGCATACCACATATTCATACGTTGTGTCAAAATGCCATGCGCTGTTGGTTGTTCCATTGATAGTCTTTACGGTCATCTTCAGAAAATGTCCGTCTTCTTCGTAGTGAATATCCATCACCACTTCATGCTCCAGATGAAGGAAATATACCTTCTTCAGCTGATCGATAATTTCCATATCATTACTGATCGGCGCTCTCCAAAGCGTCAGCCTCGGTCCCTTGCTCATGATTTCCATTCCGTCACGAACAACACCGATAATATTTCCACGCACCAGATCGAAGTCCACATAGAAGTTTGCTCCTTCTGCCCGAAGAGTGGTATGGTTCTTTGTTACCTTCAAGGTTCCTTCTGGAATACATTCGATTCCCTCTTTGTATACAGGCAATTTAAACTGTGCGGTTGCCAGTTCATGTCCCGCTGGAGCGTACGGTGTGGTTTCTTTTAACTGATAAGAAATATTCACATAATATTCTGCGCCGGGCACTGGCTGAATCGAACTCAGATCGTAAGGAATCGTAAGTTCTTTAGAGGTTCTTGCCGGAATAGACGGCAGATCCATGCTTCCGCTGAAAATCATCACATCATCTTCCATGATATTATATACCATACGGAACTGATCCAGATCTGCAAAATCATAACGACTCAAAAGGCAGATGATACCTTTTTCCAGATCTACTTCTGTGGTAGTGATAGGTTCTACTACTTTCTTATATTCATACAGTCCCGGTGAAGGCGTACGATCCGGCATCAACATTCCATCGATACAGAAGTCTTTATTGCTGGGATCATCCCCAAAATCTCCGCCGTAACGGTAGTATTTTTCTCCATCCTCTGTATAACTTTCGATACCATGGTCAAACCACTCCCAGATAAAGCCTCCCTGAAGTTTATCATGAGCATAGAACAGATCCTGATACTCTTTCAGGTTTCCCGGACCGTTACCCATAGCATGGCAGTATTCACACAGCAGATGCGGATGTTTGCTGTTCTCAATAATATCTTTCATCAGGAACGGTTTTGCCGGATTTTCCAGCCAGGTATACATAGTGGAATAGACGTCTGCATATTCCATATCAAAGTCGCCCTCGTAATGTACCAGACGAGTAGAATCCATCTTATGAGCCACCTCTGTCATTTTAAAGAAGTTGCATCCGGAAGAAGATTCATTTCCCAGAGACCACATCAGAATACAGGGATAGTTCTTATCTCTCTCGATCATACGCACCATACGGGACACATAAGCCAGCTCCCAGGCAGGATCATCAGAAATCCAGGAATAATTACCTGTCAACTCAAATCCATGACATTCCAGATCGGTCTCATCGATCACATACATACCATACTGATCGCAGAGATCGTACAGATAGTAGGAATCTGGATAATGACAGGTACGGATCGCATTTACATTAAACTGCTTCATCAGGATAATGTCTTTTTCAATCTCTTCTTTTGCCACCACGCGGCCATTTCTCGGATTGTAATCGTGACGGTTCATCCCCTTAAATTTGATCGCCACACCATTTACCAGGAAGCTATCGCCATTCAGACGGATGTTTCTAAACCCTACATTCTGAGGGATCACCTCAAGCACCTCTCCGTCCTTTTCCACAGTCATAAGCATTTTATAAAGATACGGCGTCTCTGCTGTCCAGTGTTTTACCCCTTTTACAACAGCTTTAAAATTCACTTCCATTCCTTCGGAGGAAACGGTCTCCTTCAACACCAAAGCGCCTTTTGCATCCAACAATTCAAAGGTTACCTGTACCGGTTCCGCCCGGCGCAAAGTCGCCTTTACGCAAAGCATACCATCCGTGTAGGTATCATCCAGATCTGCCTCCACTTTATAGTCATTGATACCATTTTTGGGCACTCCGATCAGCTCTACATCACGGAAAATACCACTCTCCCACCACATATCCTGATCTTCCAGATAAGTTCCGTCAGACCACTGATAGACGCGTACTGTGATATCATTTTCTTCTCCCACACGCACCAGATCTGTAATATCAAATTCCGCTTCATTTCTGGCGCCTTTGCTGTAACCCACTTCCTCACCATTGATCCACAGATGGTACGCCGAATCCACGCCGCAGAAACGGATGATGATCTGTTTTCCTGCAAAACTATTTTCCACATAGAAAGTACGTTTGTAAATACCTGTAGGATTTTCTGTAGGTACATAAGGGGGATTGATTGGGAAGTTGTACCACTGATCAGAATAATGCATCTTCCCGTAGCCTTGCAGCTGCCAGTTACCCGGTACCGTGATATCATCCATGGAAGTGGTGTCAAAACCACTTTCATAGAAACCTTCCGGACTGTATTCCGGAGCGTCTAAAAACATAAATTTCCATACGCCGTTCAGATTCTTAAACGCATGGGTATAACGATTGCTTCTAAGCAAAGCTTTTTCCCTATCAGGGAAGGTAAGAAAATGCGCTCTTGCCGGCATTCTGTTGATTCCGTCCACTTGATGATTTTCCCAGATTTTCATAGTGCTCCTCCTTGCTTTTTTAACGTTCATCGGATAATTTTATTGTAACACCCTCTCTGAAATGTTTCTACATCTGTATGAATATAACTCTTTCTTTTCTTAAAATAATACTAAAATAGCTTTTTTGAAAAAAGTATACTTTCTCGCCGCTGCAATCTAACCGATGTGTGTTGACGTTACCGTCCTGCAAACGCTATAATGAAGAAACAGGTTTTCGCTTATATATAAATACTTGCTTCAAATAAAATATGAAAGGACAAACAACATGCAAAAAGTAAAAATCAGAAATTCTCTCCTTCTCCTGCTCACCGCCACAATCTGGGGCACTGCCTTTGTGGCGCAAAGCGTGGGTATGGACTATGTGGAGCCATTTACCTTCAATATGGTGCGCAGCCTGCTGGGCGGTCTGGTTCTTATACCCTGTATTCTTGTTCTGAACAAATTCTTCCCACGAAATGTAGAGAAGGCAAATCCTGCCCGAAACACCGCCTCCCGAAAGCTGCTCTGGCAAGGAGGAATTTCCTGTGGATTGCTTCTTGCCTTTGCCACCGGCTTTCAGCAGATCGGTATTCAATACACCACCGTGGGACGCGCCGGATTCATCACCGCCTGCTATATCATTATCGTACCTGTGATCGGACTTATTTTTCTTCATAAAAAATGCCGCTCCACAATCTGGGCGGCGGTAGTTCTGGCTCTGATCGGCCTGTATCTGCTCTGTATCACTGACGGATTTGCTATCGGTAAAGGAGATTTTTACATATTTGTCTGTTCTCTTTTATTTTCTCTGCATATTCTGGTGATTGATCATTTTTCCCCTCTGGTGGACGGAATCAAGATGTCCTGCATTCAGTTTTTTGTATGCAGCGCTGTATCTTCCATTTTTGCCTTTACACTGGAAAATCCCAGCCTGCATAACATTTTCATGGCATGGGGACCTCTGCTCTATGCGGGAATCCTTTCCTGCGGTATCGCCTATACCTTGCAGATTGTGGGACAGAAAAATCTCAATCCTACTGTCGCTTCCCTGATCCTCAGTATGGAATCCTGCATCTCCGTACTGGCAGGGTGGCTGCTCCTAGGACAGAAACTGACAGTAAGAGAAATGTCCGGATGCGTTTTGATGTTTATAGCGATTATTCTGGCGCAGCTGCCAGAGAAACAATAAATTCCATATCATTTGGAGTTGTTGCATTAAGTGCATATTCAAAATATTTCTGAATTATGTCTAAAGCGACAACTCCAAAAGTTTTCAAATCTATAGATTTCTTTAAAATTCTGCGTCGTGCATCCAAGTATATCTCTCATCTTCGCAGCGATCTGTCTGAAGCCATGGATTTCCTTCCAGATGGCGGATCATCCAGCAGGTATACATCTGGAATCCCGGAGCCACCGCCTGAGGATGAAGTTCTCCTCCCGGAATGGCAGAAAAGCTTCCGTCAACACTCTTGAATACCTGATCTCCCACAAAACTTGCGCCAAATCCTTCCGGACGGTCAAACTTGAAATAATACGTTTCCGGCTGGGGATGTCTGTGAGGAAGATAACCTGACCAGTTTCCTCTGTCATTCAGCACTTCACCGAGAACCATGTTGGACCAGGGAGCAATATCATGATCAAAAATCGTGTTCACTCTTCTCTTTGCCACATTTCCGAATTTACCCACGCAGGAATATCCCCAGGGAGCATCTTCCGGCGCATATAAGTGAGAGGCAAACTCCGTATCATTGTGCGTGGACTGTACCAGAATCTCTGTATCTGCCTTTGCTTCTACAGTCACCTGCACTTTTGTACATATATGTACCGCCCAGGGACCTTCTGTGAACACATCTTTTCTGGTTACTTCCCGCTCCTGATCATCGAAGCGGAATACCACATCACCAGAGAGAAGAAGGACTGCCGTCTCTTCTCCCTCTTTGCAGAAACTCTTTGTTTCTCCGGCTTTCATCCGATACACCCGGATATCCATCATCATATCTTTATATTCATTTTCATAAGTGGTGAGAATCTGTTCTCCATTTTCATCAAATTCAGGATAACCAAATACTTTTCCCATAATCTCATCCTCCTTAGTACCGTCTTGCTGCATCTCTTCCGGCTTTTACACCTTCCCAGGCATTTCTCACGCTTTCTTTTTCAGAAACGTCTGCCAGTCCTACATTCCACCAGGATTCATATCCGTCTGTCATGGTCTTGGGAATTACCTTCAGATCGAACAGGCAGGCAACTTCCTGGGTCTTCGCGTCTTCCAGAGCAGCCTCCAGCTCCTCGATAGAGCGGCAGGTATAGCTCTTCAGTCCGTATCCCTCGCCAATCTTTGCATAATCCACCGGAATCAGGTCGCCCGTAGGTTTCTTGCCGTCTGTATAACGGAATTCCGTTGCCAGACTTCCGATACCATGGTTCATTTCCAGATTGTTGATACATCCGAAACCGCAGTTGTCAAAAATCAGGATATTTACTTTCTTTCTCTCCTGCATAATAGTCATGATCTCACTGTGGAGCATCTGGAAACTGGAATCTCCCACTACACAGTATACTTCATTTTCCGGTTCTGCCATCTTTACGCCCAAAGTAGCTGCCACTTCATATCCCATACAGGAATATCCGTATTCTGCATGGTAGCCGCCTCGCTTATCCGTTCTCCACATCCGCTGCATACAGCTTGGAAGAGAACCGCCGGCGGTAATAATCGTAGCATCTTTATCAATGATACGGTTGATTGCTGCCAAAGCTGCTGTCTGGGTAATTCTTCCTTCTGTCAGTTTGACAAACTCCGGAATCGTTCTTGGATCTCTCGCTTTTACTTCCGGTTCAAAATCCTCGCCCGTATAAGAAATGCTTCCCAGACGTTCCATCTCTTTATCCCAGATTTTTTTCGCCTCTTCGATCTCGCCGTTATAAGCAGATACATAATGTCTGCTGCGCAATTTCTCGGACAGCGCCTCTATGGTCACTTTCGCATCTCCCACCGCTTTTACCGCATCCATCTTGTATGCATGGAAACGACTGTTATTGATGGTGACAAATTTTACATTTTCATTCTGATACAGCCACTTGGAGCTGGTGGTAAAATCTGACATACGGGATCCTACGGCGATCACTACGTCTGCATCCTTTGCAATGACATTGGATGCGTAAGTTCCGGTCACACCGATACCGCCCAGACAGTACGGATGGCTGGATTTACAAGCGCTCTTTCCCGCCTGTGTCTCGCCAAAAGGAATATGGAATTCTTCACAGAACTTTTCTACAGTCTCTCCTGCCTCAGAATATTTTACACCGCCTCCTACGATTACCAGCGGTTTTTTACCCTGAGCGATCACTTCTGCAACATCTTCCAGCTCTTCTTCCACTGCCACCGGTCTCGTGATCCGATGTACTCTCTTCTCAAAGAAATATTCCGGGAAATCAAAGGATTCTCCCTCCACATCCTGAGGAAGTGCGATACAGCAAGCTCCTGTCTCTGCCGGATCGGTAAGCACACGCATCGCATTGATCAGAGCCGTCATGATCTGTTCTGGACGGGTCACTCTGTCCCAATATTTGCACACCGGTTTAAAAGCATCATTCGTAGAAACTGCCAGGCTGGAGCTTACTTCCAACTGCTGCAGCACTGGATCTGGCTGACGGGATGCAAAAGTGTCTGCCGGAAATACCAGAAGCGGAATATTATTTACGGTAGCTGTCGCACATGCAGTAACCATATTGGCAGCTCCCGGTCCCACAGAGGACGCACAAGGAATAATGCTCTTTCTTCCGTTCTGCTTCGCATAAGCAATAGCGGAATGGCACATCCCCTGCTCATTTCTTCCCTGCATAACTCTCAGCTGCCCCGGATCTGTATCCAGCGCTTCCCCTAAGCCCACTGCAATTCCATGACCGAAAATTGTAAAAAATCCGGTAACAAATTTTGTCTCTACGCCATCCATAGACACATACTGATGATCTAAAAACTTTACAATCGCCTGCGCAACTGTCATTCTCTTTGTCTGAACCATTACAATTCCTCCTGTTTTTTCATTTAAACTCGCGCGATCATTTCACCAAATTTTTCTTTTTCTTCTTTGATAAAAGCATGTACCTGTTCCGGATTCGGAAGAGAATCGGAACAATTATTACTGCGAACCATCATAGATGCCTCTGCAGAACCAAATTCCAGACAGTCGATAATCTCCCAGCCCTGGTACAACCCATAAAGGAAACCAGAACCATAGCCGTCACCGCCGCCGAAACCTTTTCTTGCTTCTACCGGGAAAGGCTTAATAGAAAACTGCTGTCCGTCGCAAGTATATGCCGTAGAACCTTTCATACCATGCTTGATCACCACGATCTTCGCCCGGTAGCTCTGCCACAGAGCAGCTGATTCTTCATCTGTCATTCCCGGCTGGATTAATTTTTCTGTAAGGTCAAATTCCTCCCGGGATCCCATGATAATATCCGCCTCTTTTGCCACTGCGGAATAATAAATGGAAATTTCATCTTCATTTTTCCAATTATAAGCCCGATAATCAATATCAAATATAATTTTTGTATTATTTCTCTTTGCCAACATCACCGCTTTCAGCGCTGCCTCTCTGGAAGGGCTCTCTGCCAGAGACGTTCCTGAGATCAGGATCGCTTTTGCGCTGCGGATATACTCTTCCTTTACATCATCTACGGAAAGCTGCAGGTCTGCAATACAATTTCTGTACATGAGAATACTGCTCTCACTGGGAGAAAGCATCTCGGTAAAGGTTAATCCCAGCTTCTCACCATTGGTACATCTGGAAATCTGAGAAGTATCGATACCCTGTTCATTAAAATAGTCCACTACAAAATCACCAAACTGATCGTCGGACACTTTTCCGATAAATCCTGCTTTCATGCCGTGATGCGTTACGCCTACCGCAATATTTGCCGGGGAACCTCCCACAAATTTTTCAAACATATGAACCTTTTTCAGCGGCTTAAACTCTTCCTTCACCTGATCGTTATATGCCGGATTAAAATCAATCGCCACACGGCCCAATAAAATCAGATCAAATGGTCTGGAAGAATCAAATTCTATATATTTCACGTTTTTACCCTGCCTTTCTGCGTCCCTTGATGTTTGTACGCATTCCTATCTTCTTGTTGGGTTAAGCATACCACACTTTACCATGAATGTGCAATAATCTTATCAATATATTCTCAACTTTTTCACATACTTTACCCATTTCTACAGGGTAATTAGAATTCCAGCTCTATTTTCACCGGTCTTGTACCTGTCAGTTCAAAACTGCGCTCATCCGGCTGGCTGGTTCCCACAAACAGGCGATACCTTCTTCCATCCATCTTCCGTTTTCCCTCTTCGTCCACGATTTCAAATGCTCGTTTGGGAATTACCAGACGAACCTCCTTTTCCTCTCCCGCTTTCAGACTGATTCTCCGAAAAGCGCAGAGACTTTGATTTTTCACTGCATAAGGGGAATCCAGATTCTTCAGATAAACCTGAATGACCTCTCCCGTATCCACAGTTCCCTTATTTTCCACCTGCACCAGCAGCGCTATATTTTCCTCATCTTCCCCGGAAAAACCTTCTATTCTGGCATCCTCCACCTGTACGTTTCCATAGGTCAGCCCATACCCAAAAGAATACAGCGGTTTTCTGTCCAGATAACGATATGTGCGCCCTTTCATAGAGTAATCTGTAAATTCCGGCATTCTCTCCAGATCTTCATTGTAATAAAAGGTTACTGGGAGTTTTCCTGAAGGAGATACCTGTCCAAATAACACACGGGCAACACTTTTCCCACCCTGCGCTCCCGGATACCATGCCTGAAGCACTGCCGCTCCCTTTTCCTGAGCTGCGCTGATATCCACGGCGCTGCCTGCCATCAGACACACGATCACCGGCGTATCCTGCTGCAAAAGCGCCTCCATCAATTCTCGCTGCACTGCTGGAAGCAAAAGATCTTCCTTATCGCCGCTTCCCACGCCATTTCCCTGATCCCGCTCTTCGCCTTCCAGCGTTTCATCCAATCCCACACATAAAATCACCACATCACTGTGCTCCGCCACAGTAAGTGCCTCTGCGAACCGCTCTTTGGGACGCGCCAGCCCCTCGATCTGCTCTTTCCACAGATGACATCCTTCAGAATATAACACCCGAACATCCTCTCCCACTGTTTCCTGAATCCCTTCCAAAACCGTTTTATAACGGGAAGAAGTTCCGTAATAATTTCCAATGAGAGCCTGACGGCTGTCTGCATTTGGTCCGATCACACCGATCGTTTTTATCTTTTCTTTATCAAGAGGAAGAATTCCATTATTTTTCAGCAATACAATACTTTCCTCTGCCGCCTTCTGTGCCATCTCCAAATGCTCTTTGCATTCCACCTTTTCATACGGAATCTGATCATATTCTGTCTCATCAAACAAGCCCAACAAAAACCGGGTGGTAAACAACCGTACTGCCGCCTCGGTAATCTGCTCTTTTGTCACCATTCCCTGCTGCAGCGCTTTCAGCACATACAGATAAGTAACGCCGCAATTCACATCACAGCCCTTTTCCAGCGCTAACGCCGCCGACTCTACCGGCGTATTTGTCACCATATGTCCATTATGAAAATCGGCCAGCGCCCAGCAATCCGACACATAATGCCCCTGAAATCCCCAGTCGCCCCGAAGTATTTCTTCCATCAAAACCGTATGAGCACAGCAGGGTTCCCCATTGGTACAGTTATAAGCTCCCATGACCGCTTCTACTTCTCCCTCTTTCACACACACTTCAAAAGCGGGAAGATATGTTTCCCACAGATCCTTCTTACTTACCCGTGCATCAAACTCATGGCGAATATCCTCCGGACCACTGTGAACGGCAAAATGCTTGGCGCATGCCGCCGCTTTCATCACCTCATCCTCTCCCTGAATTCCATGGATAAATTCCACCGCCAACTCTCCTGTCAGATAGGGATCTTCCCCATACGTTTCATGACCTCTGCCCCACCGGGGATCTCGAAAAATATTCACATTGGGAGACCAGAAAGTCAATCCCTTATAAATGTCCCGATCGCCTTTTCTGCTATTTTCATTATATTTTGCTCTTCCTTCTTCAGCGATTACTTCTCCCACTTCCCGCATCAGTTCCCGGTCAAAAGTCGCCGCCAAACCGATCGCCTGGGGAAAGCTGGTAGCTGTACCTGCTCTCGCCACCCCATGAAGAGCCTCATTCCACCAGTTATACTCCGGCACATTCAATCGGGAAATTGCCGGGGAATCATAGCGCAGCTGAGATGCCCGCTCCTCCACTGTCATTTGAGCAACCAATTCCTCTGCTCGTTTTCTTGCTGTTTTTCTGTCTCGCATTGTAAAAACCTCCCTGATTTTCCTTTCTTTCAGCATACTCATCTTTTTGAATTTCTGCAATATACTTTTCAGAAAAATTACCATAATCTTAAAAATCATTCCTGCATTTTTACTTTCAAAGTAGTATAATGATATGTAATATTGTAACTATTCATCACTCCGCTGTGATGGTACTGAACAGTTACGTAATACTTATAATTTTGGAGGTACGCAATCATGTCATACTTAATTTCCGGCTATGGCTCCAAAGACCAGCCCAATATCACTCTCTACAATACTCTAGAAACTCCCCCTTGGAGTTCTTCCATTCCCAATCCCTCTTTTCTCTGCCAGAAGGACAATCTTCTTTTTGCCGTGGGAGAATTTGAGGATCACTGCACAATCACTTCTTTTCTCAGGGATGCAGATGGCTCTTTCGGGAAAGAAATCGACACCATTCAATTGAAAGGAACCTGCCTTTGCCACCTTTCCGCCCATTCAGAAGAACATTTTCTGGCTGGCTCCTGTTGGGGAGACGGCACTTTTTTCACGATTTCTTACGGAGATGACGGAAAATTCGGAGATATTTTATATGAAAAACAACAGTCAAATGATACTTCCGACCCTTCCCGGGTTCACTGCGCTCTGATTTTAGGAAACTATATCTATGTGGTAAATATTGAACTGGATCTGATCTTCTGTTATCAACAAACACATGGTATTCCCACGGAATATTCCCGTCTGAACCTCCTGAAAGGAACCGGACCACGGCATATATATGCCAACGAAGAGAAAAAATTATTCTACTGCGTCACCGAATATTCCAGCCAGCTTTTAACCATCGATTACAGCGATCCGGCAAATATGAAGCTTATCCAGACACAATCCCTTCTGGAGCCTGACTTTGAAGGTGAAAGCTACGGTTCCACATTAGCAGTAACCCAAGATCACAGACACCTTTACGCTGCCAACCGGGGCGAAAACACTATCGCTCATTTTCTTCTGGATGAAAATGGAATGCCTATATACAGCGACCGCACTCCCTGCCTGGGTGACTGGCCCCGCCATATTGCCCTGACTGATGGAGATAGCCTTCTGGCTGTCGCCAATCAAAAAAGCGGAGAAGTCGTATTTCTGGAACGAGATAAGCAAAATGGGCGTATCAAAAAAGGAGTTGTCCGAAAAGTCGAACAACCCCAGGTTAGCTTTATCACAGAAATTTAAGTTCAAGATACAAAAAAGTAACCGCCCCTCACCCAAGGAATACGGTTACTTTTTTGTAATTTTATCAAATATTTCAACCTTTTTCTTTTTCAGAAAGTCCTATCACGAAAAGCACTCCCACCAATGCCATCGCTGCGCACACCCAAAGCATCGTCTGCAATCCGAAAGCATCCTGAAGCCACCCGCCCAGAACATTTCCCCCACAGGTAGCCGCGCCTGCCGTGATCGTACTGAAAATTGCCTGCCCTTTTACTCTCTGTTCCGAGATCAGCGTACTGTTTACATAATATACAGCTGCTGGTGTAAACAGTCCAAAAGAAAGTCCCTGAAGTCCCAGTCCCAGAATAACCAACGGCAATGCATTGGCAAAAACCAGTACCAGCGGTTTGATCAGAAAGAATACCGCACTGACCTTGAGCAGACGGATACAATTTCCTTTCTTCATAAAATATCCAAACAAAAGCATCACCGGCATCTCACTGGCCGCAGAAACAAAATTGGCAAATCCCAATACTGTATCGCTTCCCCCAAGGTTTTTTATAATATTCACTGTATACGTGGCGATCGCCGCATTATTCATATTTGCAAGGCAAAAGCCGATCATCAGGCACAAAAAGGTTTTATTTTTACATACTGTTTTCCATATGCTTTCTTCTGGTTTTTTCTCCCGTTCAACAATTTCCTGCTGAAAAGTCGGTTCTTCTGCTTCCAGATCTTTCATCGCGGAAACCGCCAGAAACAAAAGAATCGCCAATACCACATAAATATACCCCAAAACTCCCGGAAAGAACCGGTCAATCACAATCCCCAATACTGCTGCACAGACAGCATAGGAAATAGAACCCAATCCCCGAGATAATCCAAAATTCAGATAATACCCACGATTAATAAACTCCATTCCCATGGCGCTCAGCATAGGCGGCATACAATAATTCAGCGTATTCATCCCCATATACAGAATCACTACTCCGGCCACTGGTACAGGAATGACGGTCAGTACCCCAAACATAACCGCCATCATAACAATCAACGCCTGAATGACTTTCTTTACCGTCAGACCTGAAATACTCTCCACAACCTGAGCTGCCAGCGGCTGGATCACCATGGACAGACAAGCAGCTCCCCCCACCGTCACGCCAATAAGCGTATTCGATAACCCTCGATCTTGAAGATAGACAGCCGCATATCCTGCCAACGCACAGCTTGTCATCCAATACAATGCCTGTACCACCGAATACTGATGTTTTACTTGAACCTTCTCCAAAATTTTCATCTTACTCACCATCTCATTCGCCGGTACAGATAATATCCACCTGATGCTCCCGGGCATATTCCAGAAATTCTTCTTCTGGCTCCCCGTCTGTAATAATACCGTTCAGATCATCTACATTACAATAGGTAAGCAGCGATACCACGCCAAACTTGCTGGAATCTGCCAGAAGATATTTTTCCCTGCTCTTTCTCACTGCCATTTCCTTAATACAAGTTTCCTCCGGAGTGGAATTTGTCGCACCATTTTCCAGCGTAATTCCTGTCGCCGCAAGGAAAGCTTTTTTTACATTATACGTAGATAAAAGCTTTGCCGCATTATTTCCCGTAAGCGACAGTGTTTTCCTGTTCAGAGTCCCCGACAGAGAGATCAAATTAATATTCTCATAAGGAATCGCCTGTACCATCACCTCTACATTGTTGGTAAGCAGCGTAATCTTCTTATTTTTCAGATATTCCAGCATATATAACGTTGTCGTGCCGGAATCAATGAAAATACTGTCGCCATCTTCCACCAGACTTGCCGCTTTTTCTGCGATCTTCCGTTTTACATCCTGATGATTGATATTTCTCTCCGCAAAAGACACCAGCAATTTTTTCGTCTGATTATTGATCATCACACCGCCATACGTTTTCACAATATCCGGATTCTGTACGATCTCTTCAATATCCCGGCGGATGGTATTTTTCGACACCTGAAAAACCTCGCATAATTCGTCTAAAGTTACTGTTTTATTCGCATAAATATATTGCTCAATTTCTGCAATCCTCTGGGAACGCATAAAATACCTCCTCAATTTTCTATTAGATGGTTCCGTCCCAGGTAGAAACGACAGTTGATTTCTTTTCTTCCTCATCAAACCAGCGGGTAGTCACCACTCTGCGCTCCGTATAGAAACGATATCCATCTTTTCCCAAAGTGTGAAGATCGCCGAAGAAGGACTGTTTATGACCATTAAAGGGGAACATACCGATCGGAACCGGAATTCCTACATTTACTCCGATCATACCACCGTCTGTATGACGGGCAAATTCCCGCGCATAATGTCCACTCTGAGTAAAGATCACTGAGCCGTTGGCAAAAGGATTCGCATTCATAAGCGCAAGTCCTTCCTCAAAATCTTTTACCCGTTTTACACACAGAACAGGTCCAAAAATCTCTCTGTCACCCACTGTCATGCCTGGTTTTACATGATCAAAGATTGTCGGTCCCACATAGAAACCATCTTCGTATCCTTCTACTACAGTATCACGACCGTCCAGAATCAGCTCGGCGCCCTCTTCCACACCTTTATTGATCCAGTTTATCACAGATTCTTTGTGTTTTCCATTAATTACAGGACCTAACTGCGTTTCTTTATCATAAGCAGGACCCACTTTCAGTTCTTTTGCCTTCTTCACCAGTTCCGCCACCAGCTGATCTGCGATGCTTTCCTGCACTACGACCACCGGAAGCGCCATACAACGTTCTCCTGCGCAGCCGAAGGAAGCGTTAATGATACCTGCCGCCGTACGTTCAATCGGGCTGTCCTCCAGGACCAGCGCATGGTTTTTCGCCTCGCAGAGAGCCTGCACCCGTTTTCCATTTGCTGCCGCAGTGGAATAAATATGTTTTCCTACAGAAGTAGAACCTACGAAAGAAATACCTGCAATATCTGGATGATTCAGGAAAATCTCTGCCTCATTTCTGGAGCAGGTCACGATATTTACTACACCGTCAGGAACACCCGCCTCTTTATACAATTCCGCAATTCTCATACAAGTCTGAGGCGTAAATGTAGCTGCTTTCAATACAATCGTATTTCCACAAGCAATACAAATCGGCGTCATCCATCCCATAGGAATCATCGCCGGAAAGTTAAACGGAATAATACCAGCAAATACACCGAGGGGAGTGCGGTAAGACACCGTATCATAACCCTTGGAAGCATCCATAAGACTTTCCCCCATCAATAAAGACGGTGCGGAAATAGCCTGCTCTGTTCCCTCAATGGCCTTTAACACATCTCCCTCCGATTCCGCCCAGTTTTTTCCATTTTCTCTTGCTACCGACATGGTCAGTTCTTCCATGTGAGCGTACAGAAGCTCACGAACCTTATATAAAATCTGTACTCTTTTCTTCACCGGAGTTGCTGACCAGGCAGGATAAGCCGCTTTTGCCGCCGCAATCGCCTCTTCCACCTCTTCTGACGTACAGCAGGGAACTTTGGCGATCACTTCGCCTGTACTGGGATTATAAGCGTCTGTATACTTGTCCGTTTTAGACTCTTTAAACACACCATTCACAAAATACCCCAATTTTTTGATTTCGCTCATAGAATACCTTCCTTTCTAAAAAATGAGTAAGTTATTGTTATATATTGATTAAATTTTATCATATCATGGTAATATTCGCAATGAAAATTTCTTTCTGTTTTCCATTTTTCCTAAAATAAAAGAGACGCTTTTTTATAATAAAACGCCTCTTTTTGCTTTCCTTTATTCCAGTCCGACTCCACGGAAGCAGACGATATACATGTTCTCATCATAATTTTTCACATGAAGCTTCAAACCTTTTTCTGTAACTTCAGATTCAATATCCAGTCCTGGCTGCAATCCCTCTACTTTTCCACAAATGTCTGGAATTTCTACTATGTTTTCCCCATTTTTTAAGCCGTCGACAAAGATATACACATACTGCCCTTTTCTCGTATAATGAAGCTTTACACCGTCTTCCCTCTCCTCTGATTCTCTGCGGCTGCATCTTGTTCCATAGATACCTTCCCCATTGATTCCCAGCCACTCACCCAGCGCCAGCAGCCTTCTCTCCTGTTCCTTTGGAATCGTTCCATCCGCTTTTGGTCCGATATTCAAGAGAAGATTGCCGTTATTGGCAACGGTACTCACCAGCAAACGAATCAAATCCGGCAGACTGATCAGCTGGTCATCTCCCTCATTTTCATTATAACCGAAAGAAAGGCCCATACCGCGGCACATCTCCCACTTTTCTTTCCGATTACTCTCACCCGCCCGATATTCTTTCGTGGTAAAATCATGGTACAGACCATTGAAACGATCGTTGACCACTCCATCCTCCACCGTATTATAATAATGCGCCAGAAGATACGGCATCGCATGTTCGCTCTGTTTCGGCCATCCAATATCATTCCACAATACAGCCGGATGGTACTTATCGATCAGTTCTTTCATCTGATTATAGGAATAATCTGCATATTCAAATGTAGGACAGGCATTTCCAAAGTTCTGTTCCTCATAAAAAATCGGATCATTTGCAAACTGCCAGTCAATCAACCCGGAATAGTACAGACCCATTTTCAATCCGGCTTCCCGTACTGCCTCTGTAAGCTCTTCTGTAATGTCTCTTTTCGGTCCCATGACAGTCGTATTAAAGTCTGTATAAGCACTGTCGTACAGACAAAATCCATCGTGATGTTTCGTAGTAAGTACCACATACCGGGCTCCCGCCTTCTGAAAAAGTTCAGCCCACTGCGCCGGATTCCAGTTTTCAGCCCGCCACTGGGGAATAAAATCTTCATACTTAAAATCTTTTCCGTACTTCTTCAAATGATGTTCGTAAGTCGGTCCCTTTCCCACATTCACTGAATTATAATACCACTCCGCATAAGGATTGTTGCAGAACCATTCCTCATCCCCGTCTACTTCTCCCAATTCCCATGTTCTGGGTGCAAATGCAGGAACAGAATAAATTCCCCAATGAATAAAAATCCCAAACTTACAATCCTCATACCATTCCGGAACCTGATGCTTCTTCACCGATTCCCAGGTACCCATATAATTTCCCGCCATAACAACTTCCACTCCTTTTCTCCTCACATTAACCTTTTACTGCTCCGGCTGTCATTCCGGCAATCACCCACTTCTGAGCAAAAATGTATACCAAAATCACCGGCAAAGATACCAAAACCACGTCTGCACACACCAGATTCCAACTTCTGCTGAACTGTCCATAAAAATTATATACAGACAGAGGAAGTGTCCATTTGGAAGAAGAATTCAACAAATATAACGGAATCTGAAGTTCGTTCCACACCCACATAAAGTTCAGAACTCCCGTAGTGGCAAGAACCGGCTTCAGCAAAGGAAGAATCACTTTCAAAAACAATCTTCCTGCCACTGCTCCGTCCATAACTGCCGCCTCATCCAATTCTCTCGGAATACCCTTGATAAATCCGCAGAACATCATTGTTGTAAACGGCATATACAGGGACGCATAAACCATACAAAGTCCGATTCTGGAACCATACATGCCCAACTGCTGCAACAGCTGAATCGTGGGAAGCGCTGCAAAAGGAGCTATAATTCCCAATGTAATGACTTTATAAGAAATATTGCACAACGCCGTTGCCCGCCGCACAATGACAAAGCTCAAAAATGCAGATAGGGCTACGATCAACACCACGGAGATACCCGTAATAAAAATACTGTTCCCCAGAGAGCGGAAAAAGTCTTTCTCAATAACCGTAAGGTAATTTTCAAAATGCCATTCACTGGGCAGAGACACACTCATGTAAGCTGCTTCTCCTTTGCTCTTAAAGGATGTGAGCAAAACCATCAGCATAGGATAAATCGTTACAATACTGCAGATCCATAAAATAATTTCTAAAATTCTATTAATTCTCTTTTTTCTTTTTTTCATACTATATCACTGTCTCCCATCTCGAACTAAACTTCTGATAAACGATTGAAACGAGCACCAGAAGAAGCGTAAATACAAGGTTAACAGCTACTGACTGGGCATATCGTCCCGCTGACATCTCATTCATCATCAGGGTTCCAAAGCTTTCTGTCGCATTACCCGGTCCTCCGCCTGTCATAACATAGATCAGATCGAACATTTTTAATCCATAGATCAGGCTGAACAAAATATTTACATTTACCGTCGGCATAATAAGCGGCAGCGTAATATTCTTAAAAAGTTGCCACTCAGACGCTCCGTCCAACATTCCCGCCTCAATATAATCAGAGGACACCGACTGCATACCTGCCAGTGTGATAATAATAGCGTAACCCACATTTCGCCAGATCTCCGCTACACTGATGGCAAATACGGCAGTCCCCCTGGAACCCAGCCACTGAATATTACTGATTCCAAAAACATTTAAAATGTTATTCAAAGTGCCATGTCTCGTCTGAAATACCGCGCTGAAAATCAGTCCGACAACCAGACAGGAAAAAATAGACGGGATAAAATAAACGGTACGAAGAGCCGTTCTTGATCTGATATCCCGATTCAGAATATATGCAAACACAAATCCCAGAAGTGTTACCATAATCGTCTTTGCACCGGCATAAATAAGTGTGTTGACAAACGCAACAGGGACTTTTGAATTCTGAAAAACAGAAATAATATTTTCAAATCCTACAAATTTCAATCCTTCTGTTCTGGCTGCGCTCCAATTCGTAAATGCAAAATAATACCCGACCGTAGACGGTATAATAAAGAAAATAATAAATACCAATGCCGGGATTAACGCCAGATAGAGGGGATATATTTTCTTTCTATTCATAGCTGCCTCCTTAAAAGAAAGGCTGCTGCACCATCAGTACAACAGCCTTTAAATCACTCTGTTATTCCTGAGAGAAAGATTCCAATGTAGCGATACGATCTTGATCAATCAGTTTAATACATTCTTCCACACTGATATCACCGGACATCAACTGTAAAAGCGCTTTTCCGCCCTCGCCCTGGTTAAATCCAACAATCTTCGGCTGAGCTGCAGATGGACGAATCAATTTATCTACACTTTCTTTATTCTCTTCATACTGAACAGAATTGACATTTGTTGTCTGCCTCTTAAATACAGCGGCTGTAGATACGCCGTCAAACGCCTCGTTATAATTTTCCGGCTGTGCCATAAAGTTGATAAAATCTTTTGCAACTTCTACGTTTTCACCGTTTTTATTTGCCATCATCAGGTTTACATTACCGCCTTCATAAGTTCCTTCCTCACAAGTTCCCATAAATACAGGCATGATTCCAAAATCTTCTGCAACATAATCGTAGGACTCACTGTCGTAATCTGTATCGAACCAGGTATCCCAGCAGAACATCATTGCAGCTTCCCCGATCCCCAGAACTTCACTGGTATAATCCCAGGTATCAGAAGCAAAATTCTTTCCAAAATATCCTTTTTCTGCAGCTTTCTGGAACCACTCGCACATAGAAGTAAATTCCGGGATGTCTGCATAAGTCATTTCACCTGCATTTAATTTTTCAATATATTCCGGATGCTCTTCCAGCACCGGATCTAAAGCAAACTGATAAAATACCGGCCAGCCATCTGCCGCCGCCAGATAAATCGGCTGAATGCCATTTTCCAGCAAAGTGTCACATGCCGCATCAAATTCTGCCTGCGTTGTGGGCTGCTTAATTCCCAATTCATCAAAAATCTTCTTATTATAGAGGCATCCTGAGTTGGAAGCCTCCCAGAAAGGAAGTCCGATGATCTTGTCATTAAAGGTTGCCTGAGGAAGTACAGAGTCCTGAATATCAGACACCCATTCTGCATCTGTCCAATCCACAAAATTCTCTTCCGGATTAAAGTTCTTCAGATTACTGTTTCCAAAATGTACATACAGATCGGGAATATCCCCTGTAGTAAATTTTGTAAGAGCGATCGTTTCCGCATTATCGGTATCCAACCCCTGCTGATCAATTTTATTTCCACTGGATTCCTCCCACATGGAAATAATCTTCTGCATATACGGTTTTGCTAAATCATCTGCATTACAATATAAAGTCAATGTAACACCATCCCCTGATGCCTTTTCTCCGCCCTTATCCTCTGCATCCTTTTCTGCTTCCTTCTGAGTATCTGCGGAACCTCCCGTAGGGTCTCCGCCGCTGCAGCCTGCCAGCGCTGCCGCTGTCATAATCCCCGTCAGTAAAAGCGCAATTTTTCTCTTCATTTCCTTTAGTTCCTCCTTACTTGTAAATTTTCTTTTCCGTTAACTGATGTCCCTATTATATTTGTATTTCTACATTTATTCCATGGATTATTGGAAGTTTCAACCTGTATTTTTTACTGTTTTTGTGGTTTTTTGTATATTTTTATACTATAATAGCTACAACACTAAGTCATTTTTGCCTGTTTTAGGAGGTTTTTAACTGTGAAATTCAAAAAAATGTCCCTTCAGAAAAAAATATATATCTGCTGTTTCACCTTAAATCTGATTCTTTTATTTATTTCCACAGGTATTTTCTACTGTTACACAACAAATTCTCTGAACCAAAACATGGAAGATACCCTGATCAGCAATACTTCCATGCTCAAAAAAGATCTGGATCTTCTTCTGGAAACTGTTGACAATACCTTAAAGGAGCTTCAGACCTCCCCCTCTCTGATCTCCATTGCAAAAAATATTCCAGATACCGAAGAAAATTATTTTTCCTCTCATATACCCATGCGTTCTACTTTCCAGAACGCTTTTCGTTCTGTACTGTCTTCTCAGAATCTGAACGGCTCTATCAGCTACATCAGTAACTCCTACGACCACATAGGCGTATCTTCTTCCACCGGAGCTTTAAACGCCATGCCAAAAGAATCTCTGAAAGCCAAAAAGCTCTTGTCCTCACTTATGGAACAAACCTTCTATGTCTCCTATGACCCTCCTCACAAGGATTACTGGGGGCATGACCAAACCGTTTTTTCCGTGATTCGTTCCATGCGGGATATGTATAACCAGTACGGACTTCTGATTCTGGATCTTGATATCTCCACTTTGCAGTCTCTGTTGAGCGACTTTGAAAATCCGGAAGACTATGCCATTTCCATTCTGGATTCTGATGAAAAGCTGGTATACTCCTCTCTGCAGGAAATCGATGAACAGATCTTTTATCAAGAATATCAGGAAGCTGCCTCTCAACAGAAAAAGACGTTTTCTCCAAACGCCCTCAGCCTTTCCTGTTTTGAAGTTTCTTCTCTCACTGGGTGGACGTTTATTCTCAGTACCAGCACCGCCGGATATTTAAAATCTATGAAAGAACTATTCGCCATCAGCGCAATTTTATTTCTTTCTCTTTTCATCATCATGTCCGGATTCTTATATCTGGTCACTTTGCGCCTTACGATTCCGCTGAAAAAGCTTTCTTCTCAGCTGAAGCATCTGAAACCGGGAAAAAATATAAAACCGGAAGAAATTTCCGGATCCGCAGCTTCTTACGGAAATGATGAAGTTACGCTTCTGACACATGCAGTCCAGAGATTTCTCACGGAAATCTACGAACAAAATATACGGCTCACGGAAGAGCGGCGGCGCACTCTCCTGGCGCATTATGACGCCATGGAAGCTCAGCTCAACCCGCATTTTCTATACAATACTTTAGCCGTTATCGGCATGGCGGGATTGAGCAACGGAAATACAACAGTTTCCACCATGTGCAGCGAACTGGCAAATCTTCTTCGCTATTCCCTGTCTTACAACGGGCAATCCGTACTGTTGGAACAGGAAATAACAAATGCCGCCAGCTATCTTTATATTATGAAAATGCGTTATGAAGACGATCTGGTGTACGACTGGGAATTGGATTCTTCCCTCGACAAGATCCCCGTACCCAAATTAATCCTTCAGCCTCTAATTGAAAATTGTTTCCAACATGGCTTTCATCACACGGAACAGGAAATCCTTCCTCCCTGGAAGATTCACATCCGTTCCCAAAAAGACGAAACCCGCTGGTATCTTTCCATTTCCAACAACGGCGCGCCTTTTCCCAGTGACAGGCTTCAAATGCTCTATCAACGCATACAGCAATTTCAGCTTCCTGCATATGGGGATGATACCTCCGCTCAACTTACTCAGCGTCAGGGCTTCGGTCTTGAAAATACGATCCTGCGGCTTCATATCTATTATCAGGGAGAAGAATATTTTCAGGTAAATTCCGAACCGGAAACCCTGACCTCCATTACCATCGGAGGACCATTAAAACCTCAGAAACCTTTTGAAAGGAGACCATCATGATTAATGTTATTATCGTGGAAGATGAGCCCGCTATCGCAAGAGGACTCTCTCTTCTCATTACACAGAATTACTGTGACTTTCAGGTACTTGCATTATGTCGCAACGGAAAAGACGGCTTGCAGAAAATTCTGGAATTAAAACCGGATCTTATCTTCACCGATATCAGTATGCCGGGAATGAACGGTCTGGATATGATTCAGGAACTTCGCAGCCGCCAGATGGATACCCGCTGCGTCATCCTGACTGGATATGCCGAATTTAAGTATGCCCAAACAGCTATCACACTGGGAGTCTCTGATTACCTGCTAAAACCCATTGCGCCAAATACGCTGGATAACATTCTTACCACCTGCAGAACACAGCATCAATCTACCCTCCGCATCCTGCGCTCAGAATATCTGCAAAAAATTCTTTTAGATGATACGCAGCCTGAAGACGGCTATCTTCCTCTGCTTTCTTGTTCCTGTACGCTACTGTTCTTCTTTTCCGGTCCCATGCGCAGCAACCTTTATACAGAAACCATTATCAGTCCTGATTTTCTTCCTGTAGAAAAACAGGCGATTGAAAAACTGGAAGAAAAACATAAGATTTCTCTCTTCCTTCTTCACGGACGCCACCATAACGAAAAAGTAGCCGCCATCACTGCACCGGTCAGCCAACCTTTAGATATTGACCTGATCAGTCAGGAGATCTGCCAACTCATTCGTCCTCTGGATGCATGTTTTCATCTGGTTATCTCGAATACGGTCACTGACTGTCAAAAACTTCAGGAACTGACAAGAAGCGCTTATCTCTATGCGCTTTTCAAAGTACCTTTTGGAATTGATTCCATCCAGAAATGTCAGGCTCTGACCGACGAACCCATTCATGTGTCCGCAAAGATCAAACAACTCTGCGGAGGACTTTCCGATCGTCCTTCTCAGGAACATCTGAAAGATCTGATTCACTCCATGATAAAATTCTGGCAAAAAGAACAGGTCACACAATTTCAGCTTTTAACTGATATGCGCTACTTCATCAGTTCCATGATCCACGACCATCTGAAAGAAAAGATTATCTATCCTGATCCTGCTGAACTTATCTCCACCGCCCCCTCCTGGGCGGATCTGGAGAAGGAATTACTTTTTGAAGCAAAGCAAATATACGGTATAAAAGATTCCTCAGACTTCCCGGAAAACCAGCACTCTCTGGTATATCAGGTAAAAAACTGGCTGGATAAAAATTTTACCACCCAGATTACTTACAAAATCTTTCAGGATCTTTTCGGACATAACGAAAAATATCTCTCTACTTTATTCAAAGCTGAATTTGGCATATCGCCCAGCAAGTACATCGGAGAGCTTCGGCTGAATATGGCAAAAAATCTTATGGAAAGCAATCCTGATATTCTTCTCAAAGACGTGGCAGAAATGGTGGGATTTACAGATGCTTTTTATTTCAGCAGGGTTTTTAAAGCTCATGAGGGAATTTCTCCCAGTGCCTTTATGAAAAATCAAAACCCAAAAGAAATATCCTGACAGAAAAAGGGACTGACACAAAAGACATTTTCTCAAATATCAATACGTCAGTCCCTTTTATGATCTTCTCAGTTTTCTATAACATTTTCTTAAAACTGAATCTCTGAAATTTTTACCGGTCTGTGCTCTTCTACAGATTTCTTTGCTGCCAGTCCCATAAGAACTGGTTTCAGTCCATCTTCTACACCAACCGGAGTCTCTGTATCATTTTCAATCGCTGCCACAAATTCACTGATTTCCTGCGCATAAGCTGCCATATAACGTTCCAGGAAGAAGAACAGTGGTTTTTCACCTGTTACACCGTCGGCATTGCTGATCACTGCGTTAGACACACTGTCATTAGCGTTGGCAACCATTCCCTTAGAACCAAATACTTCTGCCCTCTGATCGTAGCCATAAACAGCCTTTCTGGAGTTATCGATCACTGCAATAGCTCCGTTTTCCATTTTCAGTGTGATCACTGCAGTATCTACATCTCCTGCCGCTCCGATTGCCGGATCTACCAGAACTGCAGACTGTACATAAACTTCCTCTGCATCGCAGCCAGCCAGAAAACGTACCATATCAAAATCATGAATCGTCATATCCAGAAACATACCGCCGGATACCGCTACATATTCCGGCGCTGGCGGTTCCGGATCTCTGGATGTAATCTTAATAATATGAGGATCTCCTACCTTTCCAGCAGCAACTGCCTGCTGAACAGCGCGGAAGTTATGATCGAAACGGCGATTGAATCCAACCTGATACTTTGTTTTCTTTCCTTCCAGAGCTTTCATAACCTCTTTGATCTTCTCCACGTCATGGTCGATTGGTTTTTCACAGAAAACGTGCTTTCCTGCTTCAATCGCCTCTATAGAAATAGGAGAATGTGTATCGGTAGAAGAACAGATCAGAACTGCATCGATCTCCGGGTCTGACAGAATTTCTTTGTAATCTTTTGTAGTATTAGGAATACCCATTCCCTTTGCCCAGTTCTCTGTAGTCTCATTCATAAAAGGATCTGCAATCGTTTTTACAGTTGCATTTTTTACATAGTTGGAAATACTTTCCGCATGAACTTTTCCAATACGTCCAGCCCCGATAATACCAATAGTTACCATAGTTTTCTCTCCTTTTCGTAATTTCACTTTGAAATTCATCAGTTTTTGATGGGAATATTATAGCATTTAATCATAATATTATCAATAGTTTATCATTTTATTTCATCTTTAAATTTTACTTGACTTTTTCTTTTTCTTGATATATATTAATTATAGTAATCATTATTATTATTGAGAGGAGGAGATCATGGCAACACTCAAATACAGCCGTCAGCGGGAATCTATCAAAGAATTTCTTATGACCCGTACGGATCATCCCACGGCTGATGTAGTTTACCATCATCTGCGGGAAGTTTACCCCAATATCAGCCTCGGAACTGTCTACCGTAATCTTTCCCTTCTGGCAGATCTAGGGGAGATTCAGAAAATCCATACCGGAGATGGCGCAGACCGTTTTGACGGTCAGGTACATCAGCACTACCACGTTGTATGTACTCGATGTCACAAAGTTATGGATCTCGACATGGATTATTTGTCTCAGATAGAACAAGAGGCAGCTACACATTTTCAAGGCAGAATTTTGGGACACGTTACTAATTTTTATGGAATCTGCGAAGAATGTCTGGAAGCAGAAACAAAAGTTCCCGGTTCCCATTAATTCACAAAGCAGATAGCCTTCCACTGAGATCTAAAAGCTTCAAAAAAGATAAAAAAATCAGAAACTATATTGACAAATCAAAACAAATATGTTAGATTAAAATAGTAATAATTACTATTATTAATAAAAACAAAAAAATTTTTATATAAGAAAAGGAGAATGTCACATGAAAAAATTTGTATGTAGCGTATGTGGTTATGTTCACGAAGGAGATGCAGCACCAGAATTTTGCCCGATCTGTAAAGCACCGGCAGATAAGTTCATCGAGCAGGGCGCTGAGAAAACATGGGCTGCTGAGCATGTAGTTGGTGTTGCTCAGGGCGTAAGCGAAGACATCCTGGCTGATCTGAGAGCAAACTTCGAAGGAGAATGTTCTGAAGTAGGTATGTACCTGGCTATGGCAAGAGTTGCTCATAGAGAAGGATATCCGGAAATCGGTCTGTACTGGGAGAAAGCTGCTTACGAAGAGGCTGAACATGCTGCAAAATTTGCAGAGCTGCTGGGTGAAGTTGTTACAGACAGCACCAAAAAGAATCTGGAAATGAGAGTAGAAGCTGAGAACGGAGCTACTGCTGGTAAATTTGATCTGGCTAAACGTGCAAAAGCTGCTAACCTGGACGCTATCCATGATACAGTTCATGAAATGGCAAGAGACGAGGCTAGACACGGAAAAGCATTCGAAGGTCTGTTGAAGAGATACTTTGGTTAATTAAAAGTTTTTATAAAAATAAGGTGTTGGTTACATTGCCAACACCTTATTTTTATAAAAACTGTTTATAAACTTATTTCACCGGAAAGAGTGGAAGCTCTGCTAAGAAAGAGATATCAGTTCTTTTTGCAGCATCTCCTTCTGCCAAAATAGCAGCTTTAGCAACAACTTCTGCTCCAGCTTTATTTAACAGACGTTCCAACGCTCTCAAAGATTCTCCTGTGGAAATTACATCGTCGATAATTGCAACTCTTTTACCTTTGATTGCCATAGCATCTTTTCCATCCATGCAAAGAATCTGTTTTTTCTGAGTGGTAATAGAAACAACTTCATCTACAACAGGATTATCCATGTATGGTTTGATATTTTTTCTTGCAACGATATAAGTTGGAAGATTACGTAGGCGACATATTTCCTGAGCCAGCGGAATACCTTTTGCTTCAGCCGTAACAAAATAATCGACCTCAGGTAATTTTTTTTCCAGTAACGGAGCAGTTTTAGTAACGATTTCACTATCACCTAAAATTACAAAACTTGCAATTGCGAGATCATCCGCAATTTTCATAATTGGCAGTTCTCTTGTGATACCTGCCACGTGTAAAGTATAAAATGAATCCATTTTTTTCCTCTTTTCTACCGGTTTACAGTACAACACCGGTCAATCCAACAATAATCTTCAGCGCAATACCGGAAAGCATTCCAAAGAATGGGTCAAAAACAGCTGTAACAGCCATTACAACAGCGGCAATTACAGTATCTCCAGGATTTCCCGTAGAGAATGCTGCTGCACCATCAGCCGGAATAGTGACAAATGCTCCCAGGATAAATAAAAAACCTGCAATTGACTGACTTGGAACAAATTTACCCAGTTTTGGAAGTAATCCCAAAAACAATATTATGGCCATAATCCCCATCATAATAATTCCAGATAACAAAGCATCTGGCGCAGCACCTGTCGCAGAGATGATTGCTTCTACAGGAGCTCCACCAAACAAAGAGCTAACTGCGTCTGCCAACCCAGAGTAAACAGTCAGATGATCAACGTTCAGTTGCTGATTGCTCATAGAACTTGTGATATTACCAAAGGCAATATTTGCGCCAATAGTAAGACAAGCAAGAGACAAGGCACCGCGAATTACAGTAAAATTAATGGATGGTTTCTCAAGTTTGATTCTGCACATTTTTTCACTCTGTACATTTTCGCCAATTTTTTGTCCAGCAATTTTAGATACGATACTGGAAATGATCAACGAACCTACGATAGTGTAAACCAAAGCATTTGCAGGATCTAATTTTTTTGCAATCAGGTAAATCAGTACCGCCGATGCAACAGAAGTCCAGCCCACCAACTGGTTTTCTTTTACCATTCCAAAAGCCGTTTTTGCCAGTACAAAACCAACACCAGCCATCATAGCATGTACAATTGCATCACCCGCAAAAGATGTGATTGCAGAAAGTGAACCAGTCATTCCTAAAATGACCATGATCAGACCGCCAAATAAAACCATTGAGAGGCGATCGCGTCGATTTTTTCCCATTGTTCCTGCCATTACGATAGTTTCTGCTTGGAATGAAATGGGGGCAACTGAGTGTAAAGTTCCGCATGCAACTGCACCAATGGCAAAACCCAAAGCCGTAGGAACAGAAGCAAAACCATAGGTTAAGGCTAGTAATCCCTGTGGGATACCATTAAGAACAACACCAATTGCTGCCAGGATGTCTTGAATAATTTCCATGAATTATTTCCCCTTTCTTATAGTCACTGTCGTTTATCATATCCGAAGAATCGATGAAAATCAAGTTATTTTGAAGTTTTCTACATGAAAATAAAAAGACTTTTCTGTAATCTTAAATTTCTTTGTGATATCAGTTCATGATTTTTGTAATTATAGAGTAACTCTATTACAGGAAAGCAAAGGCATTATTTCGGCAATCTTTCTGTCTGATTCATTAATTTCTTCAAAAAAACTTAAGACATTCCCCTCTGCAATCGTGGTATACTAAGTAAAATATGTTAAGTTCAAAAAGGAGTTTTTTATGAGAATCAAAAGAATACTTACGGCAGTTTTAGCCGCTGTTACCTTATCCAGCAGCATATCCAGCGCCATTCCGGTTCAGGCAGACCAAGTAGACGCCCCCTACCTTGCTCTTGGCGCTGATCTTTCCGAAACAGAAAAATCCACCGTCTTAAAGCTTCTTGAAGTAGATCCCGCCAAACTGGATCAATATATGGTAGTAACCGTTACTAATCAAGATGAACATAATTATCTGGACGCCTATATGGATGCCAGCGTGATCGGCAGCAGAGCTCTATCCTCCGTTGTGGTGGAAAAGAAAGAAGCAGGAACCGGTATCAAAGTAAAAACACAGAATATCACTTACTGTACCACCGGAATGTACCAAAACGCTCTGGCCACTGCCGGTTTGGAGAATGCTGAAATCCGCGTGGCAGGTCCTTTCCAGATTTCCGGAACTGCCGCTTTGGTGGGGGCTATGAAAGCTTACGGCGCTATGACCGGAGAAACCATTGCCCCTGAAAATGCCGAGGCAGCGACAGAAGAGCTGGTAACCACCAGCGAACTGGGAGAAACTCTTCAAGATCAATCAAAAGCGGAAGAACTGATCGGAGTGGTAAAAGACGTTATCGTATCTGAAGATATCACCGAACCGGAAAAGATAGAGGCTGTCATCGATGAAGCTGCACAAAAACTGGAAATAGAACTTGCTGAAGAAGATAAAGCAAAAATCTCCTCTCTGATGGAAAAAATCGGAGATCTGGATCTGGATGTAGACGCCTTAAAAGAACAGGCACAAGACCTGTATGAAAAACTGGAAGGGCTTGATTTAAATATCTCTCAGGAACAGGTAGACGGATTTTTTGCCACCATAGGCAGTTGGTTTCAGGAAATCTGGGAAACTATCAAAGGATGGTTCAACTGATACTTCCTCTTTTTCTTCTTAACACCAGCTTTTTATGGTGAATCTGCACATTGTTTTTTTATTTTACATTTATTTTTTGTATATATTCACGTTAATTTAACGATGCATTCATATTTTATTCATAATTAGCTGTTATTATAAAAACAGTTCCGAAAGAAATAGCGACGTTGTGTATTGTAATAAGTTCATTACACATTAAATTTTTTCATAATAATTGCCCAGATACTTTGCGGTATCTGGGCACTCCTCATTTTACGCCTCTTTTACTGTTCTTCTTTCGGACACTGCTTAATCGCCTCATTCAAGGACAACATCTTATCATCCAGTTCCGATACAATTCTTGCGCAGTCCCTTAATTCCTGACTGATAAATGCCGGTCCATTTCCCTCAAATTTATAATAAATTTTATGTTCCAGGCTGGCCCAGAAGTCCTGCGCGATGGTACGGATCTGAATTTCCACCTTGGTATCCACTACCCCATCGGATAAATATACAGGTACCGTAACCAGCATATGGTAACTCCGATAACCGCTCACCTTTGGCTGCGATAAGTAATCCGTAAGCTCCAAAACTTTCAGATCTGCCTGCTGCGCCAGCATATCTGCGATCCGATAAATATCAGAGGTAAAGGAACAAATAATACGAACTCCAGCAATATCCTTGATATATTTCAGCATATTCTCCAGAGTAACCTCATGTCCCTGACGTTTTAACTTTTTCACAATACTTTGCGGTTCCTTGATCCGGGATTTTACATGCTCAATCGGATTGTATTTATGAATATGAGCAAATTCTTCATTCAGGATATCGATCTTGGTAGACACCTGGCGCAATGCGGCATCGTAAAGAAACATCAGAGTTTCCCAGTTTTCCACTTCCTCCAGGCAATTATTTGCAAAATCTATAGGTTCCATCTAATCACTTCCTAACTTTTTCTTCTACTTCTCAATGCCCTTTCTTGCCGGCAGTCCCGCATCAAAAGGATGTTTCATCTTTCTGATCTCAGACACATAATCTGCCAACTGTATCAGTCTGTCACCGGGATTTTGCCCCGTCAAAATAACTTCCAGATATTCCGGCTTATGCTTCAGATACTCCACCAAAATCTCCTCATCAAATAAGCCTGCCCGAATTGTATAAATTAATTCATCTAAAAACAGAATATCGTAGTTCTCTGCCTCTGCTTTCTCTGTAATCTCCCGGAATTTTTGTTCATAATAAGACTTTCGTTCCGCCTTCTCTTCCGGCGTCATCTGAAAGCTGAACTTTTCTTTCTCCAGACCATCTACAAAAGTAATATTCGCCACTTTTTCCAAAACCGCTCTTTCGCTGGTTTTATTATCCTTCATAAACTGATAAATCAAAACACGGTACCCAAATCCAGCAGCGCGGGTACATAATCCCATTCCCGTTGTTGTTTTTCCTTTTCCATCCCCACAATAAATATGAATCTTCCCTGTATCTCTTCCCATAAAATAATCCTTTCCAAGACAGACAATTTATACCCCCAGTGAAAACAACTGTTCCTTCTGTAGTATACAGGAAGTTTCTCCAAGATTCCAGCTATTCACAAAAGTTTTTTTATTCATTCACACATTCTTTACAAGTTGAACATGGTTTTCTCACATTTTTCGGATATACTGAGCGTGTAAGATAAATAAAGATTTATTTTATAACTTTTCTTTTTCATATGTCGATAGTAATATCGACTCTCCTTCCTTTAAAATAAGCGTGTTGGTCTGAATTTCCTCGTTCAGACCAACACGCTTTTGTGTTACGCTTTTTTCCCTGTCTCCCACAGCACATCTGCCAGCATAGCAAATTCTTTCAAAGAAAGCGCTTCTCCCCGGACAGAAGGCGAAAAACCACATTGAGAAATCGCTTCTTCTATTTCTTCCTTGGTAAAAGGAAGCCCCTCATAATTTTTCAAACCATTTGCCAATGTTTTTCTTCGCTGATTGAAAGACGCCCGGATAATGGCAAATAAAAGCTTCTCATCTTTTACCCTGACTGGCGGCTCCTTGTGACGGGTAAGACGAATCACTGCGCTCCCCACCTTCGGACGGGGCATAAAACAGTTCGGAGGAACATTTGCCACGATATACGGCTCAGCATAATACTGAACCGCCAAAGACAAAGCTCCGTAATCCTTTGTTCCCGGTCCCACCTGCATCCTGTCTGCCACTTCTTTCTGAACCATCACAGTAATAGACTCCACCGGAACGTGACTCTCAAAAAGCCCCATAATAATCGGAGTCGTAATGTAATAAGGCAGATTTGCCACTACTTTGATCGGTTTCCCCTGATTTTTTTCCCTCGCCAGCTCTGCGATATCCACTTTCAAGATATCCTGATTGATCACTGTCACGTTGTCATAATCCTTCAGTGTATCCTCCAAAATAGGAATCAGGCTTTTATCAATTTCCACTGCGCAGACTTCCCGCGCCGCGCTTGCCAGATACTGCGTCATAGTACCGATCCCCGGTCCTATCTCTAAAACAAAGTCTTCCTCTGTAATGCCTGCCGCTGAAATAATTTTTTCCAATACATGCGTATCGATCAGAAAATTCTGTCCGAATTTTTTCTGAAAGGTAAACTGGTACTTATTCAGAACAGCAATCGTCTCCTGGGGATTCCCCAGATAAGGTTCTCTCTTTTTATTCATATACATTCCTCTCCGTTAAAAACAGGGCTGCCGCATAGCCATCTGAAAATGCTTCAAACAATGCTTTTTGCGGCAGCCCCGAACTCTTCTATATATCAAAATCTTTTTCGTAAAGGAAGATTCTTCCATCTTCATCTGTATGTCGCTTGGAAATCTTTCTTCCCAGACGGATTCCACTTGCTTTTCGGATCGCCCCGTCCACCATCTCTTTCACTTTTCCAATAGTGATCGGTTCATCCTCTCTTTGATTATCTCCAATCAGTGTATACAGAGCAAGTACACCCATCTCATCCATCCGATATCCATTTTCCTTCGCATACGTTCTTGCAAAAGTTACCAGCTCATCGTTGGTGAAAACCGGAATAGAAATAACAGTAGCAAACTTCTTGGCAAATTCTGGATAATCTGCCAGCAGTTTTCTCATATTCGCCTTATCATCCTCAATGATCAGGATCATACTATCTGTACGGAAATCCATCGCCTGTGAAAGCTTCTGAATCGTCTCTTCTGTCATAAAGCTTGCCCGCTCAATCAACAAAAATCCTCCTGCCATCTTTCCAATGATCGCTGCCGGATCTTTTCTATTCATATCAGAAGCATCTAAATTTGCGTATTTTGCCGCTTCCAATCCCATCTCTTTACAGAGCGCTTTTACCAGTCCTTCACTCAAACGGGTCTTACCCGTTCCATGACTTCCCATAATGGCAATATTTCCCCGGTGGGAGGTTTTCTCACCAGCATATTCAAACGCTCCATGGATTGCATCCAGAATCTGTTCATCCATACCGGGAACTTTCGCAAAATAAGAAAAGAGATTTTTCTGATGTTCCGTCAGTTTTTCCGGGCGTGTGTCATTCAGAATACGCATTCTTTTCTCTTCCGGAGTTTCCACCTGCGGCAGCTTCACAGTCGCTTCCACTGACTTCTCCGGCTCTTCCAGAATCATCGGTTCTGAAGTTTCCGCTTCTTCTTCCACTTTCTGGATCTCTGGAATATCTTCGATGCTTTCTGTCATTTCCAATTCAGAAACTTTTTCTTCGATTCCATCCTCTTTTTCTTTCTGCACTTCCAATACCAAATCGAGATCAAGGTCTGGAATCAGCGTTTCCGCCAAAGAGGATTCCTGCTCTTCTTTCGGCTCTTCTTTTGCTTCTTCCTCTATTGGTTCCTGATCTCCCATAACTGCTCGAAGCTGAGCCTCCAGATCTAATTCCTGCGTATCTCCTACTGAAAGAGAGGCTTTCAATTCTTCTACTTCATCCTGCTCTTCCTGTTCTTCTTCAAAAGAAATTTCCGGTTCTTCTCCCAGGGCCGCTTCAAAAGCAGCCATCGCCACCTCAGCCGTCTCATCCTCCGGCTCTGTTGGTTCTGATACCTCCGGCACTTCTGCTATTTCCGGTATCTCCAGTTCCTCTTCCGGCGCCACTGCAACTTCCGGTATTTTCAATTCCTCTTCCGGCTCTTTTTCACGAATTTCTTCCGCTTTTCCACCTGCTGCCTCTGCCAATGCCCCAGAGGTTTCCGCAAACAGTTCTTCCAGATTCATTTCCTGAATACTGGTCACTTCTTTATCTTCTGTTTTTTCGCTTTTTTCCGGTTTTCTCTCAATTACGTCCGGCTCTACGGTCGTATGCGCTCCTGAAACACCCTGATCAGCAGAAATAACCGTTTCATTCACTGCCTCCGGCTCCAGTTCTGTCACATGATACTCTTCTATATTCTCTTCTTCCGGCTCCGATACAGTCTCACTTCCAGTAGCGCGTCCCAAAGCTTCAAACGCATTCACTACCCGGGTTCTGTTAAACCCAGAGAGTACTTCCTGAAAGCTCTTTGCCAGCCGTTCCTGAAGCTGCGCAGTATCCACATGAATCTGTGGCTCCTGCACCGGCACTTCCGGTATTTCTTCATTTTCCGGTTCCTGCTCCTTTGCAGCAGCCGCTTTTTCCATCCCCGCAATCTGGGAATCCTCTCTGTTTTCGCCGTCGGATGGAATCACTGACGCTTTTTGCAGACTTTCCATCGCTGCTGCTGAAATGCCAGCCACTGTAGCGGCAGTAACCTTTTTCCGCTTCAGTTCCGCCGTTTTCTTTTTATCTTCTCCCCAAAGTTCATACTTAGACTTTTGTTCTGCCGTCAGCGGAGCATAATTCATCTTAAGCTCCATGGCTTTTTTTACATATTTCCCTTCGCCAAACCACAGAATCAGGTCATCGCAAGTCTCTACGCATTTATTTTCTCTGCCCGCTTTCTTATACAAACGAGCCAGTTCATATACCCAACGTTCCGTATATTCTCTGTCTCTATACTCCTCCAAAATGGCAATTTGATCATCAAGAGGTGCATTCTGAGCCTTATATATCTTATACTTCAGAATATACTTCGAAGTATCGTTGGATGCAGTTTCAAGATAATGATTATAATATTCTACAGCCTCATCATACTGTCCCATCTTCAGGGATAACTCAACCTGACGGTACAGAATCATTTTTCCCACGGAAGAACGCTTGTAAGCCAGCTGAAGCATCTTCATACTCTGTTCCAACTCGCCGTTTACTTCATAAATATCTGCGACCATGCAGAGAGTTCGTACGCTTTTTACTCTCCTCCAGTCTATGGAATCAGCTATAACAAGAGCCCCTTCATAATCCTGCGCTTCCACCAACCTGTTTATTTCGTCCAACTTCATACGATATTCTGTCTTATCCACTGTACTCACCTCTTACTAAGTTGTTAGGATCAAACGATGCCTGACGAATTGTTTCGTGCTGCGCACTCTCACAATTCTGGCATCTTACTAAAAATAAATACCTGCAATCTTTTTAAGTGTATCATACTGCCTTTTCCTTGTCAAAAGAAAACGAAGGGATGCCGCCCCCTTTGCTGCACCCCTGTGGTCTCTACTTTTTACTAACAGCAGCCTTATCCGATTCTCAGTCTGAACTTCTGAATCTCCTTTTCACTGGATACCCTTTCAATCTCAGCTCCCAGAGCCCGAAGCTTCCCTTCGAAATCTTCATATCCCCGCTGAATATACACAATATCATCTACAATAGTAACGCCTTCCGCTGCCAGACCTGCGATCACCAGCGCAGCTCCCGCTCTCAGATCCGGCGCACTGACTCTTGCACCAGTAAGACCAGTGACTCCATCTATAATCGCTGTATTTCCCTCGACCTTGATGGTTGCTCCCATTCTGGTAAGCTCATCCGCATATTTGAAACGATTTTCAAATATACTCTCTGTCACGATACTGGTTCCTGCAGCCAATGCCAGCGTCACTGCAATCTGCGGCTGCATATCTGTAGGATAGCCTGGATATGGCAAAGTCTTTACATGAGTTCGGCGAAGCTTCTTAGAGGAAATCACCCGAACTGCATCGTCAAATTCCTCCACTTCACATCCGATTTCCTCCAGCTTTGCTGTGATTGCTTCCAAATGCTTAGGAATCACATTCTTGATCAGAACGTCTCCTTTTGTTGCTGCAGCGGCAAACATATAAGTTCCCGCCTCGATCATATCCGGCACAATAGAATAATCGGTAGCATGCAGCGTCTCCACACCGCGGATACGGATCACATCTGTTCCTGCGCCTTTGATCTCAGCTCCCATACTATTCAGGAAATTGGCCGTATCTACCACATGAGGCTCTCTGGCAGCATTTTCAATGATTGTATGACCTTTCGCCATAGATGCCGCCATCATAATATTAATCGTTGCCCCTACTGATACTGTATCCATGAAAATATGGCTTCCATGCAGTCCACCGGACGCTGTAGCCACAATAGCTCCATGTTTGATCTCTACCGCTGCTCCCAGTGCGCGAAAACCTTTCAAATGCAGATCGATCGGTCTGCTTCCTATATTACATCCACCCGGCAGAGGAACCTCTGCCTTTTTATATTTTCCTAAAAGCGCTCCCAAAAGGTAATAGGATGCGCGAATCTTCTTAATATACTCGTAATCCACACTGATATCTCCAATGGTAGAACCATTGATCTTCACAGTATGGCGATCCAGGCGTTCCACTCTGGCTCCAATTCCTTCAATCGCTTCCAACAGCACATTAATATCATTTACATCCGGAAGATTCTCAATCCGAACCGTATCATCTGTCATAATTGCTGCAGCCAGAATTCCAAGAGCAGCATTCTTTGCTCCTCCGATCTCAACTTCTCCGACCAGCGGATTACCGCCTTTTATAATATATTGTTCCATAGTTCACCTCTATGTTTTTATACTCAGCAATGTGCTCAAAAATCAGCTTTACGCATGTACCCATGTTATACCAAATACAACTTTTTGTAAACAAAAATTAAAATATCCTTTGATTTTTGTTCACATTGCCCCTCTCACTTTACAGACTTCATTTACAATTCTTTTAAAATATACTGTAAAGTTTCTTCTATCCCCTTATTTTCCTCATCAATTACAATATCTGCATATTTTTCATAAAGTACCACACGCTCTTCATACAGATCCCGTAAGGTCTGTCCTTCCCGAAGAACTACGCCTCGATTTTTCAGATTACCCAGTCTTTTTTTCAGAGCCTGATAAGAAAGTTTCAAATATACTACAGTGGAAATCTTCTTCAGATGCTCCATAGCTTCCCTGCCATAGACCACACTTCCCCCCGTAGCGATAACTGTACGGTCTGTCTCAATGGACGCATTTACCTGATTTTCAATCTGGATAAATCCATCCACCCCTTCCTGGGCGATAATTTCTCTCAATAAACGTTTTTCCTGCTTCTGAATCAGAAGATCTGCATCAATAAACTGGTATCCCAGTTCCTTCGCTAAAATGACTCCTACCGTACTTTTTCCCACACCGGGCATTCCAATCAGCACAATATTTTCCATATAAATTATCCTTTGTATATGCTGTAAATCCTTATTATCTCGTTTATTTTATCACATTCCCGAAATTCATACAACCCTTTTGACATCTCCCGCCTCCTATACTAAAATGAAAGAAGAAAATCACCAAAAGGAGGGAAACTGTATGGAACGGATTATTTTTCATATCGATGTAAATTCCGCTTATCTAAGCTGGAGCGCTTTGAAATTACTTCAGGAGCATCCAGAAAGCACCGATATCCGAACAATTCCCGCCATCATCGGCGGAAATCGTGAGACCCGCCACGGCATTGTTCTCGCAAAATCCGTACCCGCCAAAAAAATTTACCATATCCAGACGGCAGAGCCTGTAGCAAGCGCCCTGAAAAAGTGTCCTTCGCTGACTATTGTCCCGCCGGATCATCAGCTCTATTCCCGATACAGCAAAAAATTTGTGGGGTTTCTCCGTTCTCTCACTCCAGAAATCGAACAGGTGAGTATTGATGAGTGTTTTCTTGACTACACTGGAATCGCCCATCATTTTCCCTCCCCGGAAGCCGGAGCTGCTTATATCCGCAATTACATTTTTGAACAGTTTGGATTTACAGTTAATGTGGGAATCTCCTCCAACAAAGTGCTTGCAAAGATGGCTTCGGACTTTGAAAAGCCAGATAAAACTCATACTCTGTTCCCCGAAGAGATACAGCAGAAAATGTGGCCGCTTCCCATTTCCAGTCTGTTTATGGCTGGTCATGCTTCTGTCGCAGTTCTCCAAAAGCTGGAAATCAATACCATCGGTGACCTCGCCCGCACACATCCCTCTATTCTCTCCCTGCACCTGAAAAGTCACGGGAAAATGCTATGGGAATATGCCAACGGAATTGACCCTTCACCGATAGAGAGCGAACCTGCCCAGGCGAAAGGAATTGGCAATTCCACCACACTTGCCAGAGATCTCACCACTGCTTCCGAAGCCTACCCCATTTTAGAACAACTTTGCCAAAAGGTAGGAAGCCGATTGAAAGCTGCCGGACAATCTGCAAATAATCTGTGCGTGGAAATTAAATATGCCTCTTTTGATAAGTACACCCGGCAAATGCCGCTCACCGCTCCCACTCAGGAGGGAAAAGAACTGTATCGCTGCGCCTGCGTTCTATTTGACGCTCTCTGGAACGGAAATCCCATTCGCCTTCTGGGAGTTCGCTCCGGCAAACTTACCAATGCAGGCGAACCCTTCCAGATGGATCTCTTCAGTTATGATCCCGTTGCCACCGCCAAACGTCAAAAACTGGATCAGGCAATGGAAAAAATAAAGAAAAAATATGGCAGCGACGCTATCCATCGAGGTATGTGATCGAATACCTTTCCAATTTATAAAGGTAACATCTTACTCGAAATAACACATGACGAAAGCTCATACAAATGCTATACTACCTATAATAATCAATTTAAAGGAGAACGATACCGATGAAAAATTATACCGATTATATTGTTGAACAAGCCCAAAAACTTCTGTCCATTGACAGCCCATCTGGATATACCCAGAATGCTGCCGCATGGCTTATGGACACTTACAGAGAAATGGGTTACGAACCGCAACTTACCACGAAAGGTGGCGTACTGGTGCAAATTTCTGAAGGAGTTGCAAACAATCCTTCCGATCCCTCCAAAGGACCGATCCTGGTGATGGCTCACACAGATACTCTGGGAGCTATGGTTTCCAGTATCACTTCCAATGGCCGGTTAAAGCTCACCCCTCTGGGCGGTATGAATGCCAACAACGCAGAGGCAGAAAACTGCCGGATCATCACCCGGAGTGGAAAAACATATACTGGAACCTTCCAGTTATGTAATGCTTCCGTTCATGTTAACGGCGAGTACAGCGAAACGAAACGCAGCTACAAAGATATGGAAGTACTGCTGGATGAAATAATCACTTCCGCTGAAGACGTAAAAAATCTGGGTATCATGACCGGCGATATCGTTTGCTTTGACCCAAGAACTGTAGTAACACCTTCTGGATTTATCAAAAGCCGCTTTCTGGATGACAAGCTGAGCACCGCTATTCTTCTGGGCTATGCCAAATATTTGAAGGAAGAGAATGTTATCCCTGAGCGCCGTATCTATCACCATATCACCGTATTTGAAGAAGTAGGTCACGGCGGCTGCGCCTCTATTCCTGCTGATGTGACTGAACTTCTCTCCGTTGACATGGGATGTGTAGGAGATGGACTGGAATGTACAGAGTGCCAGGTATCCATTTGCGCCAAAGACAGTCGGGGACCATACCATTACGATGTGGTATCTGGGCTGATTGAAGCAGCACAAAAAGCACAGGTAGATTTTGCCGTTGACGTATATCCCTACTACGGCTCTGATGCAGATGCAGCTCTCGGCGCTGGAATCGATGCCCGCCACGGACTGATCGGACCAGGCGTATACGCTTCCCATGGATATGAACGAAGCCACAAAAAAGGAGTAGAAAATACTTTTGAATTGCTGAGAAGTTATCTTGGATAAACTAAAGTCTGATAATCGGGCATATGTCATTTTTGTTATTGACATATGCCCGAAATGTTTTTATACTATAGATACAGATGGCAAAATTCATAAAGAAAGATATCGCATCCCTTAATAAAAACGGAGGTAACTACAGTGCCCAGACATAAAAAATGCAGGAAGATCTGTGATTTTCCCCATACATTAGAATTTTATCCCGCACAAAACGAGAATAACAATCCGCCCATTACCATGACCATCGACGAATATGAGACGATCCGTTTGATTGATAAAGAAGGATTTTCTCAGGAAGAGTGCAGTGAATTTATGGATGTGGCGCGAACCACGATCCAAAAAATCTATGAAAATGCAAGAAAAAAACTGGCAACGGCCATTGTCGATGGAATCCCCTTAAAAATAGATGGGGGAGATTTTTCCTTATGCGACGGTAACAATAAAAAATGTGAATGCAGCGGATGCTACAAATTTGCATTTAATCAAAAATATACACATAAAAAAGGAGAGAATACTATGAGAATTGCAGTAACTTATGAAAATGGACAGATTTTCCAACACTTTGGACACACTGAAACCTTTAAGATTTATGACGTTGAGAACAATCAGATCACTTCTTCCGAAGTTGTCAGCACAAACGGAAGCGGTCACGGCGCTTTAGCCGGCGTTCTGACTGCATTAAAGGCAGACGTTCTGATCTGCGGCGGTATTGGCGGCGGAGCACAGACAGCGCTGGCAGCGGCCGGCATCAAATTATACGGCGGTGTTTCCGGATCTGCTGATGAAGCAGTGAACGCTTTCCTTGCCGGAAACCTGAACTTTAATCCTGATGTACACTGCAGCCACCATGATCACGAACATGGAGAAGGCCATACCTGCGGAGATCACGGATGCGGCTCACACCACTGTAAATAATTTCCACAAAGAAAAGGAGCTGTCGCTTGAAACATGATTCAGAAATATTCTGGATATACACTTAATGCAACAGCTCCTGTTTTTTTCTATTTTTTAGCAAACACCCTGTGCCAGCATTGCATTGGCAACTTTTTCAAATCCTGCGATATTGGCTCCTACCACATAGTTTCCTTCAAAACCATATCTCTTTGCAGCATCAACCATATTATGAGTAATGTTGATCATAATATTCTGCAGTTTTGCATCTACTTCTTCAAAGCTCCAGCTCAGTCTTTCACTGTTCTGGGACATTTCCAGTGCAGATGTAGCAACTCCGCCTGCATTTGCTGCTTTTCCAGGAGCGAAGATCACGCCATTTTCCTGAAGGTATTTTGTAGCTTCCAGTGTAGTTGGCATATTTGCGCCCTCGCATACAGCGGTAACTCCATTTGCAACCAACGCTTTTGCATCCTCCAGATGCAGTTCGTTCTGCGTTGCACATGGCAGAGCCAGATCAGCTTTCACTGTCCATACGCCTCTTCCCTCATGATATTCTACATTCGGACGAGCTTTTGCATATTCTGTCAGTCTCGCACGTTTTACTTCTTTTACTTCTTTCAGAAGAGCCACATCGATTCCATCCGGATCATATACCCAACCGGTAGAATCAGAACAGGTGAGAACTTTCACACCCAACTCCTGCGCTTTCTGAATAGCGTAGATTGCTACATTTCCACTTCCGGATACCACTGCAGTTTTTCCTGCAATATCAATTCCATTCAGGTTCAGAAGTTCTTTTGTAAGATACAGAAGTCCGTATCCTGTAGCTTCTGTTCTTGCAAGAGAACCGCCATAAGTCAATCCTTTTCCAGTCAGAACGCCTTCGTATACATTTTTCAGTCTCTTATACTGACCAAACATATATCCGATCTCTCTTGCACCGGTTCCGATATCTCCTGCCGGTACATCCGTATCTGCTCCGATATGTTTGCTCAATTCTGTCATAAAGCTCTGGCAGAACTTCATAATCTCACGATCTGATTTTCCTTTCGGGTCAAAATCAGAACCACCCTTACCGCCTCCGATCGGAAGTCCCGTAAGAGAATTTTTAAAAACCTGCTCAAATCCCAGGAATTTGATAATGCCCAGATTTACAGAAGGATGCAGACGCAGACCGCCCTTATATGGTCCAATAGCGCTGTTAAACTGCACACGGTAGCCTTTATTTACCTGAACCTGTCCCTGATCGTCTACCCAGGGCACACGGAACATTACTACTCTCTCCGGTTCTACCATACGTTCCAGAAGCGCTTCTCTTCTGTATACTTCTTCGTTGGCATCAATCACCGGACGCAGAGAATCTAAAACTTCTTTGACTGCCTGATGGAACTCCGGCTCACTTGGATTCTTAGCTACTACGGATTCATATACTTCATCAACATAAGACATTGTTCATTCCTCCTTGGATTTTCTTATTTTCATTTCTTAATTCGCAGATATTATATCACGGTAACGTGTTGAATACAAGAAAAATTTGCACCAAAAAGAAAGTTTTCATATTGAAAATTTCATTTTTATCAATTTGTGTAAGTTTTCATCTTATTTTATGAAACTTTTCTTTCTGCTTCCGTCATTTTTTCTTTCTGCCTTCACTTTTCTTTTTGGATTTTTTCTTTACGCTATACCCAAAACTTCCCAGTTTCTTTCCTAATCCATAATATTCTCCATGAGAATATACGATGGGATTTGCCAGATTCAGATCAAACCGCCCTTTTTCATCCATATATTTTTCGTCTGCATGGACGGCCACTACCTCTGCCAGAAAAATATGATGGGAGCCCGGTTTCTCTATTTTTTTTACCTTGCACTCAATATTTACGGGAGATTCCCCGATCATAGGCGCATTGATCTGAGATGCCTCCACCTTTGTCAGCTTCATCTGCGCAAATTTGTCCACATCTTTTCCCGACCGGACGCCGCAAAAATCTGTGGCATAGCAAAGCTGCTCTGTCGTAAGATTTATTACAAATGCTCTGCTTTCTTCCAGCATATGATAGGAATAACGCTCCGGTCTCACCGAGATGGATACCATCGGCGGATTCGTACATACGGTTCCTGCCCAGGCCACGGTAATGATATTATCGTTTCCCTCCAGATCCCGCACGCTGACCATCACTACCGGCAGCGGATAGAGCATATTTCCCGGTTTCCATTGTTGTTTTGCCATGGTTCCTCCTACTGCTGCAGCGCATTCATAAATCTTGGGATCAACTGTTTCTTTCTGGATACTACCCCTTCCAGACGACAGGAGCTTTCCACTACCTCGGTCTGGAATGCGTCATAGACCAGTTTTTCTGATTTTACTCCGTAACAAAGAAGCTCTGTAGATTCCTTGATAATGTTAGTGAGCATGAAAAATACCATCTTTACTCCATGCTTGCCGCACTCTTTTTCCATGTAAGGCATCAGGCGCTCTTTTACTGTCTGAAGCTCTTCCTCAGACATGAAACTAATCTGTCCCACGCCAAATACCAGATCGTCCACAATGAACTTCTTATAATCCTGATAAAAAATCTCTTCCGGCGTCTTCCCAGACAGATTACTTCCTGCCCGGAACATCTTCTCCGCATAGCTTTCCATATCAATTTTTGCTATCTTTGCCAGTTCCTCTGCCGCTTCCCGATCCAGCTCCGTACAGGTTGGCGAACGGAACATCAGCGTATCAGAAAGAATCGCTGAGCACAGTAAACCTGCAATATTCTGAGGAATGTCCAGATAATTTTCACTGTAAATCTGGTACATGATCGTTGCCGTACAACCTACCGGCTGATTACGGAACATGACTGGCTGAAATGTCTCCAGCGTTCCGATTCTGTGATGATCAATGATCTCCAGAATCTCTGCCTCATCAATATTATCCACCGCCTGAGATTTTTCATTATGATCTACCAGAATCAACTGTTTTTTCTTGATATTCAGCAAATTACGCCGAGAAACCGTTCCAATATATTTTCCGCGAGTATTTACCACCGGGAATGCGCGATAACGGTTTTTTGTCATAACTTCTTTGATCTTCTCTGTAAAATCATCATTACGGAAAGTAATCAAATGATCTTTCTTCATGAAATACTTGATCGGAATACTCTGATGGATCAATCGGGCAACAGTAAATGTATCATAGGGAGTTGTGATAATCACCACATCTTTTTCTGCCGCTAATTTCTGAATTGTCTTTGGTACTTTAGCATTCAAACAGACGATCAGACAGCTGGCATTTTCCTCGATGGCACAAAGCTGGTCTTCTGTTCTGTTTCCCAGAATCACCAGGTCATCTTCCTCAATATAATTTTCCATAGTATCTGGATTGGCAGCGCCGATCCAGACCTTTCCCTTGACAAAATAGGCATGTTCATTTCCCACAAGAATCTCGCCGTCCACGGTATCTGCAATACTCCTGTACTGAGTTCTTGCCTGAGCAAGAATCGTATTATCATAAGCATCCATATAAGATTTTGCTATGTCTCCGGTGGTAATAAGCCCTTCCAGTTTTCCATCTTTTGTTGTGATAGGAAGCGTTACCGCATTATGCTCCTTCATCAGATTCCAGGCGCGCTTTACGGACATACTTTTCTCCGCTCCCGGCGTCTCATGGAGCTCCATATCCTTTACCTGAGTGCCTACATCAGGAAGATATCCGGGCGTTGGCATCTTAAAATACCCAAGGACAAACTCTGTCTCTTCATTGATCTGTCCCGCACGCTTCGCCACATACGTCCCCTTACTTGTTCTGTTCTTAATATCCGCATAGGCAATGGCAGAACAGATGGAGTCCGTATCCGGGTTCTTATGACCTATAACAAATATTTTATTATCTTTCCTCAAAAGAATTACCTCTTGCCTTTTTATTTTTCATCTTAGCATACTTCTTATCAATGGACAAGTAAGGCTAAGAGAGTTCTCAAAAAATTTATTTTTCCACATTGTAGAAAAGCCAGAACCATAGTACAATGAGCATAAAATGCGAATTGTATTACAAGCAGAAAGGATGATCATTATGTCAGAAGAAACAAAAACAGCCCCCGTTCAGGAAGAAAAAACTTCCATGGCAGACTATGAGCAGGAATTGGAAGCCTCATTTAAGAAAATTGAAGAAGGAGACCTGATCACCGGCACGGTCATCGCAGTGGACGAAGAAGAAATCACTCTGGATCTCAGATATTATACAGAAGGTATCATTAAAGTCTCCGACTACAGCAGAGAGCCTGGCTTTATGGTAAAAGAAGAAGTCCATGTGGGAGATGAAGTTTCTGCCACTGTTATCGGTCGTGACAACAGACGCGGCTGTATCCTTCTCTCCCGGGTAGAAGCCAACGATATTCTTGCCTGGGATAAACTCCGCCAGCTCAAAGAAAATAAGACAATTCTTACCGTAACGGTAAAAGGAATTGTAAATGCCGGAGTTATTGCCTATGTAGAAGGAATCCGCGGTTTCATCCCAGCCTCCAAACTTTCCTTAAACTATGTGGAAGATCTGAACGAATACCTGAACAAAGAAATTCAGGTACAGGTATTTGATGTGATCGAAGAAGAAAACCGACTCATTCTCTCCGCCAGAGAAATCCTTCGGGAAAAAGCAGAAGAAGAAAGAAAGGCAAAAGTCTCCAATGTGGAAGTAGGTCTGGTAACAGAAGGTACCGTTGAAAGTCTTCAGCCCTACGGAGCATTTGTAAACTTGGGAAATGGACTGTCCGGTCTGATCCACGTCTCTCAGATCAGCGAAAAACGGATCAAACATCCTTCTGCTGTACTGGCTGTAGGTGACACTGTAAAAGTAAAAGTTATCGCAGTAAAGGACGGAAAACTGAGCCTGAGTATGAAGGCCCTTCAGGACGTTGCCGCAGAAGAAATCGTAGAAGAAACCTTCGAGCTGCCGGAAGCAGAAGAAGCTACTACAACACTGGGATCTTTATTTGCCAATATCAAATTAAACTAAGATTCATAACACACAACACTATGATGCCAGAATTGTTTCGTGCTGCGCACTTCCACAATTCTGGCATCATACTATATACAAAAACTTATTTTTCAAAAAAGTTTCACTACTTTTCTCAGAAATCCGCGCAAATACAAGGTGATTTTCGAGACAAATATATATGAAAACCAGAAATCCAAAAAATATGCACTTTCACTCCTGAAACGAGTGGCTCATGATGTAAAATTCTTCCTGACTGGGCTGCCATTTCTTCTCTAATTTTTCCAGCATGTCATCGTATCTTTGCGCCTCTTCCTCACTGACAGCCATAACCGGACTGTCATGATAAAACCATTTTCTTCCATCTAAAACATCAGGAATAAGCTCCTTTACCATCATCGCCGCCGGGTATTTCCCTCCCTCCACGCAGATATTGTACTTTTCGCAGCTTTGAAAACCGCAGCTCACGTAATTAGAAGGACTTCCAAATATCACGACCGTATCATACCCCAGCTCCACTGCCCGCTGAAAAGAATGTTCTATCAATCTTTTTCCATATCCCTTTCTCTGATGCTCAGCCGCAATACATACAGGTCCAAAAGTCAAAATTTCCTTTTCCTGTCCCTGTTCATCCACCAGCTTTGCCTTTGTATACATAATATTTCCTATCACTTTGCCATCCAGTTCCACAACAAAGTCTAACTCTGGAATAAAATCTTCATGCTCCCGCATAATATGCACCAGATAATGTTCCACTGCACCAGGAACATACATATTATAAAAAGCTTCTCTTGTTATTTTCTCTACGATTGTATAATCCCTGGGGGATTCATTTCTGATTATGATTTGTTTTTCCATATATAAGCCTTTCCGTATAAATTTTCATTTTTTATTAAATCTTAACTGATACACCAGTGAATTGCAAGGCGCTATCACTCCCATGTATTTATTAAATTTTATTAAATTTCTTCACACCCCTTGTATTTTCCTCATATAATGGTTATTATAATATCATTATGTAGTTTTGATTACTACTTATTGTTTCTTGAGCATTTTTAGTGTGAGCAAAACAGAACTATCCTTTCGAAAATGTACATCTTATAAACATTTTCTTGCGACAGCCCTGTTAATATAAAAGATAGGAGATGTTATTCATGAAATTCAAATTAAAAGACCCCGGAAGCGCAATTACCCATTTCATTGCCATGATTTTAGTTCTTTTAGGCGCTGCTCCCATGCTGATTAAGGCAGCCAGAGAACCGGACACCCTGCATCTTATTGCATTATCCATATTTTTATTGAGCATGGTTCTTCTGTATATGGCAAGTACCATCTACCACTCACTGGATATTAATGAAAATGTAAATCGAAGACTCCGAAAGATTGATCACATGATGATCTTTATTCTGATTGCGGGAAGCTACACTCCCATCTGTCTTTTGGCTCTGAAAGGACGCACCGGCATCCTTTTATGCGCACTGGTATGGGCTGTTGCTATCTTTGGCATCCTGATCAAAGCATTCTGGATCACCTGCCCGAAATGGTTTTCTTCTGTTGTTTATATTGGCATGGGATGGCTCTGCGTACTAGCATTTTCCCAGATCTTTCACGCTCTGTCCCGTCCGGCTTTTGGCTGGCTGCTGGCAGGAGGAATTATCTATACCGTAGGAGGAATCATTTACGCTCTGAAAGTTCCTCTGTTTGATGCAAAACATAAAAACTTCGGATCCCACGAAATCTTTCATCTGTTTGTGATGGGTGGAAGCGCCTGCCATTTTGTAACCATGTTTATGTTGGCATAGAAATTATTTATACAGACAGCTGTCCTCTTGATATGGTAGAATAGTTATTGCAACTTAGATTATGAGCAGGAGGCAAACAGAACATGAACATTAGAAACGCTGAAGAAAAAGACATTCCCAGAATTATTGAATTGTTAGGGCAGGTATTAAAAATCCATGCAGATATACGACCTGATATTTTTATTCCCAATACAACCAAATACACCGCAGAGGAATTAACAGCGCTTTTGAAAAATAAAGAAAAGCCGATATATGTTGCTGTAAATAAAGAAGATGTGTGTTTAGGATACGCATTCTGCCAATTAAAAAGACAGCCGTTTTCCAACAATATGGTGCAGTTTCAGTCTCTTTTTGTAGACGATTTATGTGTCGATCAAGAGGCGAGAGGACAACATATCGGAGAAAGCCTGTTTGAATATATAAAACAGAAAGCAAAAGAAATGAGATGCTATGAAGTGACATTGAATGTATGGGCTGGAAATACTTCTGCTGAGAAATTCTATGAAAAGATGGGAATGAAAACAAAGGAACGGCAGATGGAATATATCCTTTAAACGATATTGGGGGGCGGTGCTAAACGCGTGCCACCGGCACGCAGCACCCTCATATTGGAGCGGGTCATAAAGGCATGTTTAAAGCTCCCCTACTTCTCTTCTTTATAATACTGCGCCTGCGCATTCCACAGTTTGCTGTATTTGCCATTTTCTTCATTCAGCAATTTTTCATGACTGCCCTGCTGAATGATCTGCCCCTCATGAAATACCACGATTTCATCGCAGAATTTACAGGATGACAGGCGGTGGCTGATATAAATCGCCGTTTTATCTCCGGCAATATCATTGAATTTACTATAGATTTCTGCCTCCGCAATGGGATCGAGCGCTGCTGTCGGCTCATCCAGAATAATGAATGGAGCATCTTTGTAAAGCGCCCGGGCAATGGCTATTTTCTGCGCCTCGCCTCCTGACACCATCACGCCGTCTTTGGCAAATTCCCGATACAAAATCGTATCCAGCCCATCTTTCATCGTTTTCAAGCGTTCCACAAATCCTGCATCCGTCAAAGCGCCTTTCACTTTTTCTCTGTCATATTCCTGCTTTCCTGCCACATTTGCCCCCAAAGACTGAGATATCAGCTGAAAATCCTGAAATACCACGGAGAAAATGTCCATATAATCCCGATAATTGTATTTTCGGATATCGATACCATTTAACAAAATCTGCCCCTCCTGAGGATCATACAGACGGCACAACAGCTTAATGAAGGTAGTTTTTCCGCTTCCATTTTCCCCCACAATCGCCAACCGCTCTCCAACCTTGAATTTTATATTCACATGGCGCAAAGACCAATTCTCCGACCCTGGATAGCGGAAGGACACATCTTTAAATTCCACCTGATATTTCCTGTCTGACCGTTTCTCCGTCGTCAGACTTCCCTGATACATCTCATTGGGAATATCCAGAAATTTGTAAGTTTCTTCCAGGAAAAGGGCATTGGTTTTCAATTCCGTATACACCCGGATCAGTTCCGATACATTAGTAGTCATTTTTGTAGCCGCCGCCACATACTGGGTCACCATTCCCACACCAAAGGCGCCACCCAATGCTTTCAAACAGGTAAATCCATAAATAAATCCGGTAAAAATTGCCGACATGCCATCCGCCATCCCAGCACAGACGCCTCCCTTCCCGCGGAAAATAGCTGCCATCTTCCCTGAAGGCGTAAAAAAGGTATCCTGTCTCAGGCATACATCCACAATATCCTGCTGGTTATACATCCGCACATCCACTGCCTGATCCCCAATAACCCCAGAATCAGGAGCGGATTATTTAATATCTCCCAGGCTTTCCCTCTTTTTGTCACCGGAAGGGTAAATAAGCTAAGTGTGAGGCTAAATGCGGTAAGAATTGAAACCGCCGCCCGAATAATCTGTCCCAGTTTCTCCGGTACGCTTTTCAAGCCCCAGTCCCAATATTGTTCATTTATTTTAATCCGTGAGCGCAGGTCATGGGTTTCCTGCTTATCTATATCCGCAAAATCCATAGAAAACAGTTTATCCGTAAATAATTTCTCTTTTCTGAAATGAAAATCCTCCATCTGCATTTCATACCACTGGCGAAAAACAAGGTTCAGCAATACCAATATTCCCTCACAAACTACCGTCCAAAAGACCCATTTCCATACCTCATCCGTTCTCCGGTTTCCTGCCAGTTCCTCCAAAATACGGGCTGAAAAGAAAATCGTGACATACGGACTGACTGCCTCCAGAATTTCTTTCAAAAGGATAACCGGAAATAATCTTGGACAAACCTTGCGGATATCTCTGAACGCCCGATAATGTATCTCAAAAACTTCCCTCCACGATTTATTCTCTTGCTCCATCTTCATCCCCTCCTTCCCGGTAATAACGGCTCTGCACCTCAAAAAGTTCTGCATATCCCCCGCCTGCAGCCAGCAACTCTTCGTGATTTCCCTCTTCTCTGATCTCCCCCTGCTCCATATAGATAATCCGATCGCAGAAACGGGTAGACGCCAAACGATGAGAAATAAACAAGGAAGTTCTCCCCTGCGTCATCTCGCTGTATTTCTGATAAATATCATTTTCCGCAATGGGATCCAGAGCCGCTGTAGGTTCGTCAAGCATCAGAATTTTTCCATTTTTATAAAGAACCCGCGCCAGCATCAATCTCTGCATCTGCCCTCCGGAGAGCAAAACTCCGTCCTTATAGACTTCCCTTCCCAGATGCGTTTCCAATCCCTTCGGAAGAGTATTTATTTTTTCCAGGATTCCCGCTTTTTTCAGACATTCCTTTACCCGTTTTCTGTCGGGAGCTATACAGTCCTGCGCCACCGTCTGCTCCACGGTAATCTCCGGAACAGAAAATTCCTGAAAGACAGCGCTGAACAAACCATAATACTCCCTCCGGTTAAATTCCCGGATATCCTGTCCATTCAACAAAATCTTTCCTTCCGTAGGATCCAAAAGCCCACTGAGAAGTTTGATCAAAGTAGTTTTTCCCGCTCCGTTCAATCCCACGATCGCCAGTTTTTCTCCCGGATGAATGGTCAGATTCAGATCCCTGAAAATATAAGTCTCTTCTCCGGGATAGCAAAATGTCACATGCTCCGCTTTCAATTCATAGGCTTCCATTTCCGGGATTTTCTTTCCCCCTTCAAAACAGAAAGGTTCCGGTAATTCCAGATATTCCCGGACACTGGTAATATCCAGACTTTCCTTCCTGTTTCCGAAAAGCATCATACAAATGCAGCGTCCTGCTGTGGATATCCCGCAGCCAACCCTGAAGCCCGAAAATGCGGATATCCTTCGCCATAGTCACCGACTCAGACGTTCTGTTTACATAATCCAGATGGGCAATATATTGTTCCTCTTCTTTTCTATTTTCATATTTCCACTGCGTCACTTTTTTGTTTACCAGAAAACTTACTGTTCCCGTACCAATCACCAATAAAACAATCCACCACTCCAGATTGGAAAGGAGAAAAAGATAAATAATAAAATTCATCCCATTTTCCAAAAGATTCGTCAGCGTTGTCCAAATCTGTTCTGCAGAGCTTTGATTTCCATGAAGCGCCATCTCTGCCTTCTTCAACATCCGGGTAACCTTCGTATTAATGTGATTCTCGTAAGATGTAGTATTTCTTTTATAAGCTATCTGAAAAGCAATGTTCATTCGAACAAATACCCTCCCAATCAATGTATTTTTCACCACATACCGTCTCAATCCCAGCAGCAAAAACAATAAACCGGAAAACACACCCACGGTAGTAAACAAACTGCTTATGGAAGCTCCTTCTTCTACCTTGCCCAAAATCTCCGGCGCAATAAACAACTGTACCAGATTCAGAAGCACTCCCAAGAATGCCAGGAGCAGACAAAACCAAATCACACTTTTTTCATTTTTCCACGCATTTTGTATCATCCATCCTACATTTTTTGAAACACTATATCCCTGTTTCGTTTTTCGTTCCATTTTCTTTTCCACCTCCAAAAACTCTTTCCTGAGCTCTGAATTTATCATAACACAAAAAAACGTCCACGGAAATTCCGGGGACGAATTGTAAATTTGAGGGGATGAATTGTTATTTTTTATATGGCTTTCTATTGAACTCTCCCAGCAACCATGTTATAGTAAAAATGTCAAAAGAGCAACCGCCCACAAGGGGTTGACCAGTTATATTGTGAACATAGAATGCCACCCGAACCGTTCAAAGTTTTTAAGGGTGGTTTTCTATGCTCTATATCATCAGTGACAAATCATATAAATGAATGTCAGCAGTGACAAAATAAACATTCCGAATGACATTAAGTCTTTAAAATCAAAACGTTTCATCTGCACCACCCCCATTCTATGTATCATAAAATGAAGGTCAAGCCACCCTGCAACACGATTGTTCTTCCTCTAAATTCTACCATACCCAAATATAAATATCAATTTTTATATTATTTTTATCATCTAACACTTTGCATTTGTTGTTTTTATGTAACTTCCTATTGCACTCTCCCAGCAACCATGCTATATTAGAAATGTAAAAAGAACAACCGCTCACTGGGTGAGTTGACCAAATAACTTCAAGAAGCAAAGCCACCCGAACTGGCCAAAGTATCAGGGTGGTTTTTGCTATGTATTACTATTTACAAAATTCAAAAACGAATGTAAGTAACGCCAAAATAAACATTCCGAATGACATTAAGTCTTTAAAATCAAAATGTTTCATCTGCACCACCCCCATTCTATGTATCATAAAATGAAGGTCAACTCACCCTGCAACACGATTGTTCTTCCTCTAAATTCTACCATATTCAAATACGAATATCAACTTTTATATTGTTTTTGTAATCTAATAATTTGCACTTATCATTTTTGAGGCAATAATATTTCTGTCGTAAATGCGCCATCCTCACTGTTCCGACTGATATACCCATCCAATCGCTCCACAATAGCATCGATTCTTGCCAACCCAAATCCATGTCCTTTTCCTTTTGTGGTACGGAAAATCCCGTTCACCCGTTCCAGTTTGCTGCCTGCCGTAAAGTTGGTAAAGGAAATGTACAACTGAGTATTTTTCATATCCATGTAAACACGAATCATTCGTTTTTCTTCCGGCAATTTCTCACTGGCTTCAATGGCATTATCAAACAAATTTCCTATGATACAGCAAAGGTCAATCTCCGAGGTTTTCAATTTTACAGGAATATTTGCATCTGCATGAACGGTTATATTTTTTGACCGGGCAAGAGAAATTTTAGAATTCAAAATGGCGTCCGTCATGGGATTTCCCGTTTTTATTACCGTATCCACTGTGGTCAGATCTTCATCCAGAAGCTCCAGATAATTGCAAATCGCCTCCCAGTCCTGAGCTGCCGCATATGCCTTCATGGTCTGTATATGATTGCGGTAATCGTGCCTCCATCCCCGCATCTTGCGATACATATTGTCTACTTCACGGTAATGGGTTTCTATTAATTCCTGTTGATAATCGCTGATCTGTTTCTCTATCGCTTTTGAAAACTTTTTCATATGTCTCACCCCATCTGAATAATCGCCCGATTAACTCCGTCATACGCTCCCCTGGGTAATGGAATATCCGAACCGTCATCCAGAAATATATCTTTTTTCGTCACACGGCTGACGCAGGTAAGATTCACAATTACCGATCTTCCTACCCGATAAAACCGTTCATCCAAAAGTTTCTCCACTTCACCCAAGGACATTTTTACCACATACTCTTCTTTTCCGTGAATAGTCACATAATTTCCCCGCACTTCCAGATATCGTATCTGATGGATCAGTATCCGTACCATTCCTCCAGCGATATCCAAATTTAGAACCCGCTCATTTTTCTGTAATTTTTCCACTGCCCGATCCAATACCTGAAAGAACTTCTCTTCTTTCAGCGGTTTCATAAGATAATGAAGCGCCGCTACTTCATAACCTTCTTCAATATAATCAGAATATCCGGTAATAAATATAATCTGTACCGTATCATTATCTTTGCGAAGTTTTTTCGCCATAGTCACTCCATCCATTTCTTCCATCTCGATATCCAGCAAAAGAATGTCAAAATCCTTTTCTTCCTCATAAGAAAACAGAAAATGTTCTCCGGAAGTAAATGTTGAAATATGTATCGTATGCTGATGTTCCTCCGCCCATTTTTCTGTAAGAGAAGTAACATACTTACGATCTACAGGAGAATCCTCACAAACTGCTATTTTATATATCATATCGTACCGCCCTTGCTTGAAAATTTCATACATAATATCTATCTTTATAGTGACATTGGGATGGAAGTCTGTCAAAATATTGCTAAACAAAAAATTTATGAAATCTATAGACAACCAGAAAAAACGGTCTATAATATAGAAAAAAGACTTACCAATACATGAAGTGACTTATTTTTCTGGAGGTGATCCGTATGGAAAAATATAAGATTCCAAAAAACTCGTTTTCTGGTATGGATGGGGTTCCAGAGATTCTATTTGGTTTTCAACAATTATGGCTACGGGATTATACATTTTATTGACTGTCATCTTTCATCACCCTTCCATTTGGAATACCGGAACCACCGTGACTGAAGAAAATAAAGAGTGGGTATATCAGAAACTTGCACATATGCTGGTGATTCTCCGCCTTATCATACAGCTTGTTTTTTTCTGTATTCTCTATCAGACCGTACGTGCAAAGAATCTGGGATTATGGGGAAGTTTATTACTGTATACTTCTCCGTTCCTGCCACTCCTGTGGTATTTTTACCTGCTCCATAAAAAGAGAAAAGGTAGTGTGGGTATATAAACAACAAATGCTTTCAAAAAACCAAAAATCAAGAGAAAAAAGATGCTTTTTGAAGCGTTTTGGGCACTGACATATAGATTAACATTACTACACCCAGAATTTCAGCAATCCGTGGGGTTTTTAAGTCAATTTTTATATGCCCAGCGCCCATTTTTAAATGTTCTTTAACAATACGCTAACTTTATTTTCTGTATAGCTGAACTGTTATTATTTTTCCTTCAGCGTAACCTCCACTACAGTATCTGTATCATCCGGCAGATACGGTGTAGCGGAAATATCCACAAATACCATATCCGGATAATTACTTACTGTCCAGAAATCAGAAATCTTCAATTCGCTTCCATCAGACAGAAGGCGTACTTTCTGGATCTCATCTCTGCTAACACCATACAGTGGAACACTTCCGATAGAATTTTCCATAATATGATAGTACAGTTTATTTCCTTTCTGAGTAATCCTTCCATTTTCCGGTTTTGGCAGATCGCTTCCCTTACATCCATAGATGGAATTTCCATTCTTCTTCATCCATTTTCCGATTTCTTCTAAAATTTTCAGGGATTCCTCAGGAATATTTCCTTTTGCATCCGGTCCCACATTCAGCAGCATATTTCCGCCCTTACTGACGCACTCTACCAATTTTTTGATAATCATGGATGCCGGTTTAAAGTTTTTATCTTTTGCGCAGTATCCCCAGTTATCGTTCATGGTGATACATGCCTCCCATACCAGATTACGACCAGCTTCATCCTTCAAGCCATGAGGCGGAATGATCTGTTCCGGACTTACAAAATCACCAGAGTATACATTCGGTTCATCGGTAGCCAGAGATCCGAATCCCTCCCCACTGACCTCTAAACGATTGTCAATGATCACATCCGGCTGATAAGAACGAATCATATTTACCAGTTCTGTCGCTTTCCATTTTTCTCCCGTCATCTCATCATAAGAAAAATCAAACCACATCACGTCTATCTTTCCATACTGCGTACACAGCTCTTTCACCTGTCCATGCATATATTCCAGATAACGGTCAAAATCTCTTTCTACATCTTTTTCTGCCTCGCAGTTGCGCAGAGGATGAATCTTATCTCCATAATGAGGATAATCTGGATGATGCCAGTCAATGATAGAATAGTAAAGACCCACCTTAATTCCTTCTGCCCGGAAAGCATCCAGATATTCTGCCACCAGATCTCTTCCTGCTTTTGTATTCGTAGCTTTAAAATCCGTCAATTTGCTGTCATACAGACAGAAACCGTCATGATGCTTTGCTGTCAGCACCGCATATTTCATGCCAGCCTCCTTCGCTGCCTTTGCCCATTTTTTCGGATCGTAATCCACCGGATCAAACTCATCAAAAAATGGTAAATACTCTTCTTCCGGCATCTGTTCTACAGAACGAACCCACTCTCCTCTTGCCGGGATTGCATACAATCCCCAATGAATAAACATACCAAAACGGGCGTCCTGATACCACTCAACTCTCTTGTTATACGCTTCTCTGTCAAACATAATGTCCTCTCCTTTTCGTATTTGACGTTTTTTTTAATCTATCATATAATCAAAAAAACGGGAATGTATGACAGAGCATAAAATATGGAGATTTTAAGATGGACGTATCACTAAATCCTTTATTAGATAATGAATTAAATCAAATTAACATGAATATATTGGAAGTGGCTTTTGCCCGGATAGACCGGGAATGGAACATGAAAAATGTACTTTCGCCTTTTATACGACTGTATTATGTACAGTCTGGCGAGGCCTATATTGAATACAAAAAAAGAACGGTTAAACTGGAGGGCGGCAACATTTATCTGATTCCATCCAACCTGGAATTTTCTTACTGGTGCGACAGTTCCATGTATAAACTATACGCCCACATCACGCTGCCCGGTCGGGATAATTACGACCTGTTTTCCAACTATAAAGACTGCATCATCCTCTCCGGACAACAAAAGAGAATCGATACGATTGTGGAAGAATGGAATCGTGGCGATATCCTAAGTTCTATCTCCATCAAAACCACCCTCTATCAGACCGTCCTGGAAGCTCTCTTGCAGGAAAATATTTCTCTGGGCGCTATTCAGGAATACAGCGAGCTGGTAAAACAAGCCATCCAGATCATAAAAAATAACCCTCATCTGTCCCTGACTGCCCCCCGGCTGGCAGAATTACTCTTCGTTTCTCCCAGCCAATTACAGAAAAAATTCCGAAAGGAAATGAAGATTTCTCTGGGACAGTATCTAAATGAACAGGTCATGTTCTCTGCCGTAAACTTGCTGCGGGTTCCCGACCGCTCTATCAAAGAAATCAGCGATACCCTGGGATTCTGCGACCAATTCCACTTCTCCCGCCGATTCTGCGAATACTACGGTATGCCCCCCTCCCAGTACCGAAAGTCTATCCTTTTTTAATTAACCAGCTGTTCCTTCTCTTTGCGGCTCAGCTGTTTAATTTCCCACTCCCGGCGCATGGCCTCTTCCTTCGTCTGAAAAGCCTCGTAATATGCCAGAACCACAGGTCGTCGGGGCTTTGTATATTTTGCCCCTTTACCTGCATTATGCATTTTCACCCGTTTTTCCAGATCATTCGTCCACCCGGTATAATACGTACCATCGCTGCATTCCAAAATATATGTGTAGTTCATATTACTCCTCAAGATATTCCCTGTTGTTTTCTATCTGGACATTCTTACACGCTTTCATCACATATAATTCCTGATCTTTCTGAGAGTAATGTATTTCATTGTCTATAATCTGAAGTCCATCCACACTGGAAGCATCTACTGCATGATTCTGATTCAGATAGAAGCTGTTCTTTTCAATTCGGATATTTTTATGTACGGTTCTTTCCTCTGCCGACTCAGTAATAATCGGTTCAATAAAGATTACTCCGTCTCCCTGACAATTATAAAACCTGTTGTTTCTGATTACAACATCTTCCACTCTCCCGGATTCGTACCAATTATTTGCATCGCAGGAAATATAAACAGGCGCCATCCCTAATTTGTAAAACGCATTATTTTCGATGATAACCGGTTTTCTCGTTGTAACAAGAACTCCCCTTGTAGGAAGCTCCCGAAACTCACAGTTTCGCACTTCTACTTCAGGTGTAAAGGTGATATTTTCCACCACATAAGCATTTTCCTTTACCTCTTCGGGCACTGGACTTTCCAAACGAATCACGGTATCTGTCAGACTTTCCACCTCACTGCTGTCTCCCGTAGGACTGCTGATGATTTTTTCTACCACTCCAATAGCGTTTTCCACCGGCAGCATCGTACTCCGGCTGGTAAATTCCACCTCGTCTCCGGGGGCAAAGCTTGGAAAACCTGCAGTCTCTTTATGCATATAGCGCACCCTGATTTCTCTTCGATCATCGCTTATCGCCACCACCTGCTGAAATGTTCCATGAATATTGATGGGATCGTCATGGGCATTGGCAAAATAGCAATTTTCTATCTTGATCTTTCCTTTACAGCCCGACATCTGAATAAAATCCGCATATCCGGCTGTCGTTCTGCCCGTTTCCTCTGGAGCCCGGAAAATCACATGATCCAGCGTAATATTTTCTGATGTCTGCCCCAGAACTCCGAAACCATGAAGATACCGCAGATTCAGATTGATCATGCGGATATCCTTACTCATCCAGAAAAATGCCCCTGGCGTATCCCTGATGGTAAGGCGCATCTGGTAACACATTCCTGGCTGTACGCTTTCATGTTTTTTCTCATAAGAAAATCTGACTCTGTGGTTTCCCAAATCTTCGATCCCCGTATAATCATCAAACAAATGATTTTCACGCACAGTAATTTTTGTAATACGGTTATTGCTCTGAGAATAATTGTATTTAAACAGATTAATCCCTGTCCAGTAAACCTCTCCCGTATAAGGACTCCTCTCTCCATACCAGTGCAGTTCCCCATTTTCCACCGCATAATCATAACATTCGGGAATATACACCACCGCCATATTTTCTTCCACAGATTCTACAGTAATATCCACCGCTGTAGGAACCTGAAAATCCTCTGTAAAGTTCCGAAACTCCACATCCTCGCTTCGGATTGCAGCAAATACCGTCATTTGTCCATGAAAAATGAACTGAGATTCATTTCCCTCAACTGTCAGATGATTAATGTCTTCCACCAGAATACCTATTTTTTTATACTTGTACTCCTGATTGGCCCCCACCGTATTGGAAACATATAACTCTCTTTCTTCTGCCTTATCTGGATAAAACTGGTAAGTTCCCCGGGGAAAATCCAACGTAATTCTTCCCTCCGGATCTTCCCGGCGAATCTTTTTCGCCTGTTCCATTGCCCGGATCACTGCCTCTGCACTGTCTGTCTGCCCGGTTGGATCTGCCCCAAAATCGGTTACATACACTACATAGTTTTTTTCTGTATTTTGCATTTTTCTACCCTCCGTAATTTTTCCCGTTTACCTACCTAATACTTTATCATGCTTTTTGTTTTTTTCAATTTTCATTTTCTGATCTTTTCTTTATTTCTTATTCCAAAAAATGAAATACTTGACTTTTCCTTTTTCACAGTACTATAATAAAGTAATTTTTAGATGCCCGTACCATACGTCATCTAAAAAATTCGTAACTATTGTATTCAAAAAGAAAGGTGGATTATCGTATGACTGATACAAGAAAGATTCCTTACAAAATTTATCTTGAAGAAAATGAGATGCCCACCCAATGGTATAATGTACGGGCAGATATGAAAAACAAACCGGCTCCACTGTTGAATCCTCAGACTTTAAAACCTATGACCGCTGAGGAACTGAGTCAGGTATTTTGTGAAGAGCTTGTGAAACAGGAGTTAGACGACACAACTCCTTATTTTGATATCCCGCAGGAGATTCTTGATTTTTATAAAATGTACCGTCCTTCCCCTCTGGTGCGGGCTTATTGTCTGGAAAAAGAATTAGATACCCCCGCAAAGATCTACTATAAATTTGAAGGAAATAATACTTCCGGAAGCCACAAACTAAATTCTGCCATTGCTCAGGCCTATTATGCAAAACAGCAGGGACTCAAAGGCGTCACTACAGAAACTGGCGCCGGACAATGGGGAACTGCTCTTTCCATGGCATGCGCTTATCTTGGTCTGGACTGCAATGTTTATATGGTAAAATGTTCCTATGAACAAAAGCCTTTCCGCCGGGAGGTTATGCGGACCTATGGAGCTAAAGTTACCCCGTCTCCCTCTGACACAACGGCTGTAGGAAGAGAAATTCTGGAAAAATATCCCGGAACCTCCAAGTCTCGGATGCGCCATTTCCGAGGCTGTAGAAGCCGCTACTTCCAAAGAGGGCTATCGCTATGTCCTCGGTTCTGTACTAACACAAGTACTTCTTCATCAGTCTATTATCGGACTGGAAACAAAAGCAGCTTTAGATAAATACAATATTACTCCCGATATCATCATCGGATGCGCCGGAGGCGGTTCCAATCTGGGAGGTCTGATTTCTCCATTTATGGGCGATTTTGAACTGCTCTCCATCATACTAATGATGCTTAGTATCATTGTATCAATTTTGATAGCATATATAAATCAAACAAAAAAGTAACCGCCCCAGAGCCAAGGATACGATTACTTTTTCTTTAACTATTTATTTAAATTGGGTCTAACTGTCTATCAGTAGTGTCTTTAATTATTCTAGCAAAAAACTTCAAAATTGTCAAATTCAAGATTATTTCTTTTAAAAAGGTTTAAAGATCATATGCAGAAAAATTACAATAAAACTCTGACAGCCTGTTATCTGGGGTTTATTACACAGGCAATCGTAGCAAATTTTACCCCTCTGCTTTTTCTTAAATTTCATAAAGATTATCAGATCCCGTTAGGAACAATTGCTCTCATCTCAACGGTATTTTTTCTGACGCAGCTGATTGTAGACGTGATATGTTCTTATGTTGCAGACCGTATTGGTTATCGAAAATGCATCGTTGTCTCAGAAATATGTTCCGGCGCCGGACTCATCGGTCTTGCCTTTTTACCGGATCTTTTTTCTAATCCTTTTATCGGCATTCTGATCAGTGTTATTATCTATGCTATCGGAAGTGGTCTGATTGAAGTATTGTGCAGCCCTATTGTGGAAGCTTGCCCTTTTGAACATAAGGAAGCCACCATGAGTCTGCTGCATTCTTTTTACTGCTGGGGTTCTGTCGGAGTCATCCTTTTGTCTACCGTCTTTTTTTCTGTTTTCGGTATCGACAACTGGAAATGGCTTGCCTGCATATGGGCTCTTGTTCCACTTTATAATATTTATAATTTTGCGACCTGCCCCATCGAACACCCCACTGGCGGCGAAAAAGGTATGACAATAAAAGGTCTCTTTCAGGTCCCCCTATTTTGGGTTTCTATTATCCTGATGATCTGCGCGGGAGCTTCTGAACTATCCATGGCACAGTGGGCATCTGCTTATACAGAATCTGCCCTTGGTTTCTCCAAAACTGCGGGAGATTTGATCGGTCCCTGTATGTTTGCCATCACCATGGGAATCAGCCGGGTAATCTTCGGTAAATACGGTGATCGTCTGGATCTGATGAAATTCATGGCCGGATCAGGCTTTTTATGTCTGTTATGTTATTTGACAGCTTCTATTTCTGCCAACCCGGTTCTGGGTCTGGTCGGCTGTATTTTATGTGGATTTTCCGTTGGTATTATGTGGCCCGGAACTATCAGTATCTGTTCCCGGCAACTCCCTGCAGGGGGAACTGCCATGTTCGCATTACTCGCCATGGCAGGTGATCTTGGAGGCGCTTTCGGTCCCGGTCTGGTAGGCGCCGTTACACAAAGAACAAATGACAGCCTGAAAACAGGAATGCTTATGGGATCTGTTTTTCCGCTGATACTCATTTTATCTCTTTTTCTATTATCTCGTTTAAGAAAGTCTAACGCTAAAACAGCGACATGAAAATTCATGTCGCTGTTTCCTTATTTATTTGTTTCTAATATATTCAGCTACTGCCTTGTCCCAGCCCTGAATATGATTTACTAGCCACTGGCTGATATTTTTATTCACCGCCTGAACAAATGCATCGGTGGGACCTTCCTCTTCCTCAAGCATCTGACGAAGTTCATCTACGGATTTTTTAAAATCTTCATGCTGACCCTTATGCTGCTCCAGCTTGTCATATCCTACTTCCTGCTGCAGTTTTTCTTCATCAGAAAAATGGAATTCTGTATAATCCATTAAGAAATCCAGAGTCTTTACTGCCGTTACTTTTTCTTTGCCATTTTCACAGCTTTCCACCAGTTTGTTTACTCTGTCGATCAATTCTTTGTGTTCGTTGTCGATCAGTTCATTTCCTGTATACAGTTCTTCGTCAAATACTATCCTCACGGTAATCCCCTCCCTGTTCTTACTCAGCTTCTACAAAATCTTCTTTTCCAACTCCGCAAACCGGGCAAACCCAGTCTTCCGGAAGATCTTCAAATGCAGTTCCCGGTGCGATACCAGCGTCCGGATCTCCTACTGCAGGATCATACTCATATCCACATGGTTCACAAATATATTTTTTCATTTTCTCTTCACCTTAGCCTTTCTTTGTTTTATAATACATTTAGTATGTGCTTCTGTCATACATCCAGAAACTTTTCACGATATGTTTTATTATATCCGTTTAAGGCAAAAAATACTGTTGCATATACAACAATTCTACTATATTTTTTACGAAAGGATGTGATTCCGTTGGAAATGGTACAACATTTATTTCAGGGAATAAAAAAAGAAGAATATGAGCAAATGATCCGTTGTTTCCAAGCCACCGAGAAACATTATTCCTCCGGCGAGCTGGTCTGTACCTATGGGGAAAACAGTTCTCTGATCGGCGTTGTTCTGGAAGGCACTCTCCAGCTCCTGCGCACCCATGCCGATGGCAGACAGACCATTCTGGAGCAACTGGAAAAAGGAGGGATTTTCGGAGAATCACTTTCTTTTAGTCCCTATTCCATATCGCCTTTGCAAATATATTGCGCTGAAAAAAGTACAGTTCTGTATATTGATTATCGCCATCTGATTAAACGCTGCTATAAAGCGTGTTCTTTTCACAGTCAGCTGGTAAATAATGCTCTGCAGATGATCTCTCAAAAAGCAGTGCAGCTCAGTGAGCGGCTGGAGGTGCTCAGCCAACGTACCATCCGTGAAAAAATTCAGTGTTATTTCTCTATTTTGGCTACGCAGGCGGGAACAAATCATTTTACCCTGCCCTTTTCCTACAGTACACTGGCCGATTATCTTTCTGTGGACAGAAGCGCCATGATGAGAGAAATGAAAAAAATGAAAGATGAAGGGCTGCTTCAGACAGCCCGATATGAAATTACACTTCGGGAGGATTTTTACAAGTGAAAAAGAAACCATCTATCAATCAGATTACTGAGGGAGTAATCTGGAAACAGCTTCTTCTGTTTTTCTTTCCCATTGTTATGGGAACCTTCTTTCAGCAGCTTTATAACACTGCTGACACCGTAATCGTAGGACGATTTGTGGGAAAAGAAGCTCTGGCTTCCGTCGGCGGTTCTACTGCGCAGATCGTCAATCTGATTGTGGGATTTTTTGTGGGACTGGCCTCTGGCGCAACCGTAATCATTTCTCAATTTTACGGAGCGCAAGACAAGCGGAATGTAGACCGTTCTCTTCATACCGCTTTTGCATTTTCCATTGTTGGCAGTGTATTTATTACCTTTCTGGGTATCGCCACTGCGCCGTGGCTTCTGCGGATTATGAATACGCCGGAAAATCTTATGGCTGATTCCGTTTTGTACATGCGGATTTATTTTGCCGGAATCCTTTTTGTTTTTATTTACAATGTAGGCTCCAGCATTCTCCGGGCTGTAGGTGATTCCAAACGCCCACTATATTATTTGATTGTCTGCTGTATTCTGAATATCGTTTTGGATCTGGTACTGATTCTTGTATTTCATATGGGTGTCGGCGGCGCAGCCATTGCCACTGTTGTCTCTCAGGCAGTCAGCGCCCTTCTCGTTACCCGGGCCTTAATGAAATCTGACAGTCTTCTCCATCTGGAACTCAGAGAAATCAGATTCTATAAATCCGCCCTGCTTTCTCTGATCTGGATCGGACTACCTACCGGTATCCAGTCAACGATGTACAATGCCTCTAATATGTTTATTCAGGCATCTCTGAATACCCTCGGAACAGATACGATGGCTGCCTGGACCGCTTTCGGAAAAATCGACGCTCTGTACTGGATGGTAAACAGCGCTTTCGGTATCGCTGTCACCACCTTCGTAGGGCAAAATTTTGGCGCCGGAAAATACGACCGTATGAAAAAATGTGTCCGTATCGGCATTGGAATGGCTTTAGTGACCTCACTAATCTTTACTTTTGTCTTTTTCGTTGGCGGAAGACCTTTATTCCACCTGTTTACAGCAGATAAAGCGGTTATCGATATTGGCATGCAGATGCTGCACCTGATCGCTCCTTCCTACTTCTTGTTTGTATTTATTGAACTTTTATCCGGCGCTCTCCGCGGAACTGGCGATGTAGTGATTCCCATGGTCATGACCTGCGGCGGTATCTGCCTCCTGCGAGTCCTCTGGATCATCTTTATCGTTCCACTGAAACCAGGACTGGAAACAATTATCTTCAGCTACCCTGTCACCTGGTTTATCACTGCAGTATTGTTCATCGTTTATTATCTGTGGAAATCACGGAAATTGTGGAAATCATAAAGTTTAATATAAGTATGGAACTGGCGCTTCCTAATACGACAGTTCCATACTTTTTCTTTTATATGCAAACGGTGTTATACCCATTTTCTCTTTAAATTTCATAATAAAATAACTTGCAGACGCAAATCCTGATTGAAGCGCTATTTCCGTCACTCCTTTGTCCGTATTATTTAACATAAAAATCGCCTGAGACATCCGATACTCAAAGATATAATCCGATATTGACATATTCATCATTTTTTTAAAATATCTACAGCATGCGCTTCGGCTAAGATTCATATATTCGCATAATTCATCCAATTCAAATTTTTTCTGATAATTCTTTTGGAGAAATTTTATCATCTTAAAAAGTCTTGCGTTATCTGCTTTATAAACTTCCTTCGTCTGATTTGAAATTACATATTCCCACAAAGCAATCCATATTTTTTGCAATTTTTGCTGAATCTGATTCTGAAACTTTGGATTTCCCCAATACGTATCATGAAAGATATCCCAAAAATCAGTCACATAACTTTGCAGTGGCTCTTTGTTTACAAAAAAGTGAAAGAAACCATTTTTATTAATGATCTCCGGCTTATAATAGTTTTTTTCAAAATAACTTCCTCGAAATCCGGTAAGAAGACACGATTCATAAATCATAGTCTCATATTTTACCGACTGCAGCGTTTCATCACTGCGGATGCTGTGAAGAATACCTGGAAGAATCAGAAAACCTTCCCCTGCATTTATTTTTTCCTGATGATTCAACAGATTTACCGTTACGCTTCCTTCCGTGATAATCGATAATTCTATGGAACCCTGCTTATGCCAGTTTACAAATCCATTTCTATATTCTGATAAATTGTCATGAGAAACTGCCAGAGGAAATTCCCCATTCAGCCGAAGTAAAGTATTCAGTTCATCATCCACCGGAATCGTATCCATCGGCTCCCAGGGCCAGTCATAATACTCCTTTTTCATCACCCTCTCCTCCTGTTGCTTTCCTGTATACGCTAATATTTTATTATTTTTGAGAGATATAATGATATTTTTTACTATTTAAAAACAATATAATTATAATAACAATTTATTTTATTTACAATATCTATTGGGAGGATTTACACATGGACACAAACAACAACGAAAAACAATTATCTATGGCAGAGCGCAGAAAAAACGGCTTATTATGGGTAGATACCGGTGAAAACATGAATCAGCAGGTATTTACCAGAGGTCTTTGTCAGGATTTTAATCAAACAAGACCGACAGAAACTGAAAAAAAATGGAAATATGGAAGCAGCTTTTTACTTCCTGCGGAGAAAATATCTGGATCGAACCGCCTCTTACCCTTGCGATGGGTAATACTGTTACGATTGGGGACGGTACTTATATTAATTCCAATCTGACCCTGGTGGATAATTATGAGATCGCTATCGGTAAAAATGTACTGTAAAAAAGTCACGATTGAGGATAATGTCCGGATCGGAAGCAATGTAGTGATCTGCGCCGGCGTTACCATCGGAATGGGTTCTGTCATTGGTGCGGGAAGTGTTGTCACAAGAAGTATTCCGCCTATGAGCTTTGCGGCTGGAGTTCCCTGCAAAGTGATCCGTGAAATTACAGAGGATGATTTAAATGAATTTGAACCAATCCCAGAATAGTTTTTGGAAAAAACTGCTTTCTCTTGCGATTCCCATCGGGCTTCAAAATCTCCTTCTCGCCTTAATCGGCGCCTCGGATGCTTTGATGCTCGGCCATCTGACGCAGGATGCCGTTTCCGCAGTCTCTTTAGCGAACCAGATCGCTTTCCTTATGAATCTGTTTATCAGCGCCATTATCGGAGGCGGCGGTGTTCTAATTGCTCAGTACTGGGGAAAAAAGGATCGAACCATGGTCAAAAATCTATTTTGTATGATCCTGAAATGATCCTTTTTTGTCTCCCTCATACTTTTTGCATTAACCATGCTTCTTCCCGAACAGTTAATTCGAATTTATACACCAGATCAGGATCTGATCAAAATCGGCGCTTCTTACCTGCGTATGCAAAGGTATTTCTGCAGGCTCAGGAATTATTATTGGAAAATTACTGGGACAAAGCCTGTTTGACAAAGCAAAAGCATATGGCAGAAAATTTTGCCACATTTCTATCGGTGTAGGCGTTATTCACCTGCTCTTACTTTGTATGATTGGTCTCCTTCTTGCTGAATTTTTTGTTCTCACCGAGACTGCAAAGCATTATCTGGTAATGATGCTGCTATTTACCGCTCTCTATGTTTTTGCATTTTCCATCAATACAATTATTGTCTGCGGTATTTTCCCCGCAGGAGGAGATGCTAAATACGATGCCGTCAGCGTATTTTTTGCTTCCTGGTGTTTTGCCTTACCTCTGGCTTTACTGAGAACCTTCGTATTCCACTGGCCGGTAATGGTGGTATACATTCTGATGTGCTCAGATGAGATTGTTAAACTGCCATGGCTTTATCAGAGATACAAAAAATACCTGTGGCTGAATAATCTCACAAGAGACACCTCGCCATAACAAGTCAAATCCTTAGGGCATACTTTTTTCTTTTCCTTCATAGGATAAAGCAAGATATGTCCTAAGGATTTTCTATGAAATTTCTCCTTTTTCTCTCCAATATGATGATCCCTCTGATCATCTTTTATATTGTAGGTTTTGGTTTTCTCATGAAACGAAATATCTACGAAGATTTTGTGGACGGAGCGGCTGACGGATTGAAAACGGTAGTTCGCATCATGCCCACTATGATAGGTTTGATGACAGGCGTAGGAATTTTGCGAGCTTCCGGTTTTCTTGATATGGCAGGAAAATTCCTTGGGAAATTTTTGAGTCCGCTGGGTTTTCCCGGAGAATTAGTACCTCTTTCTGTAGTAAAAATGTTTTCTTCCAGCGCCGCTACCGGTCTGCTGCTGGATCTCTATAAAAAATTCGGTACTGATTCGGAAACAGGTCTGATCGCATCCCTGCTCCTCTCCAGTACCGAAACTATTTTTTATACCATGAGTGTCTATTTTATCGCTGCCAAAGTAACAAAAACCCGCTACACGCTCTCTGGCGCTCTCCTTGCCACTCTGGGCGGTACCATCGCCAGCGTTATTCTGGTTGGCATGATGTAAGGATATTTTCTCTGAGTTTCAGGAAAAATTCCGGATCATATGGATATTTATTCATGGTAATATCCATACCAGCCGTCTGACGGATGATTTCCTCTACTTTTTCTCTTCCCAGTTTTTCTTCCGCTCCATACAGGAACCGCAGATCGGAAAAAGCCTCTTCCAGAACCATGATTCTTATGGATTCTTCCGGCTGTCCCCCTTTTCCCGGATATACAAGGAAAGCATCTCCTGACTGGAATCCGCATCCTGCATCGGTATCCATATACGGATTTATATTATACAGGGAATACTGAGAATTGTAGAAATTATATCCCCACTGTAAAAATCCGTCCAGACGATACAGATATAAAATCACTCCCAGAATGCGGTTCTTGCCAGAATGCTGCGCCATAAAACGGTTTGGAACCGCTCTCTTCTGACCACAGCAGTAATACGTCCAGAGTTTCTCCGGTCTCTTCTCCAAAAACGGTGTCAGATGATCGATGGCACATACCGGCTGTTCCAAAAGTCCTGTCTCATAAAAATTATAATGAGACAGCGCGTCTAACATCTGAAATCCTTCTATATACGGTTTCACAAGATCTCTGGCTGCTCCATACGCTTCTTTCTGTTCCCATTCCGGTTCATCTGAAATATGGAAATATACCTGCTCCTGCAGTCCCCATTCTTTCAGACAGGCTGTCAGTTCCGGCAGGAACTGTTTCAGGAAAGATGCATACGCTTCCCCTGTAGCAGGTGTGTCCCAGCCAAATTCCTGATGAAGTTCTCCATTTTCTTCCACCATGATCTTTGGCGCTGCTTTTGCTCCCCACTGAGTAAACAGATGCGACATTTCAAAATGGGTAAATCCACACCGCTGACACATCTTTATCCAACGTTCCAGTTTTTCAAAACCAAATGTATACGTATCTCCGATCTTTTTCACATCCACCAGCTGAATGGTTTTTCTCTCCCCGCCCACTTTTGTATCCAGCGGAGGTGTAAACAATGGAGTTAAAATAGTATCACAGCTTCTCTTTGCCGCAACTGCCAAAAAGTTTTCCAGTATTCTCCAATGTTCCTCAGAAAATACTTCCACCTGATAATAATCTGCCAGACAATCTCCATGGAACCACTCTGTATGACGAACATCCACCTGTGGCAATTCCTGATTTATTACTTGAACCGGCAAAACTGCATGGAATTCATTCCCCTCTCCTTCCACCTCTTCCACATTCATCTGAACAGCAAGCTCATAATTTCCCGGCTGCTTAGGAAGTTCTATGGTGAACCAGAGACTTCTCCACTGGTCTGGAACCAGCATAAAACCCAAATTTGGCAAGTCACGAAGAAGATCCGGATACAGCCCCGGTTCTTTTTTGATATATCCGTCATCCCCATCTATCGCCCACGGATATTGGCTGGGTACTAATTCCACCTGACGAACCGTGGTTCTGTCCAGAATCTCCTTGCTCCCTTCCATCTGAACCTTTCCATAGGCTTTCATCGGCTCCTGCCAATGATATGCAATCTGAAAAGAGACCGTCTCTCCCAGACAGCCTTTGATTTCTTTAATCTCATACCCCTCCTGCATTCCCTCCGGGAACACTTTCTCCAAAGATGTAATAATTTTTGCTTTGATCATACCTTCTGTCTCCTAAGTACTATATTTGCAAACTGCTGTGTTCATTATATGGGATTTAACCAAAAGATACAATCCCCTTCATCAGATAATCTCCAGATAATCCTTATCCGGCAGTTTCGGAAATGGCGCACACGGAAGATCTTGATACCAGAACGCCACGGAAGAAATATCATCCTGAAGAGGCAGATAACGTCCTCCTTCTCTCCATCCCAATGCCTGTATCGTTACCTTTAAATCTTTTTCAAAACGGATCGGATCCATGATATGGAATCTATACAATCCAAACCTCTTCTGTACCTGATATAACTTATCTGTATTGACTACCTGCAGCCCTGTATAGGGAGTAGAAAACGGAACATAGCCATCATGGGTTTGCGGATTTTCAAAATTATACGAACCACAAAAATAATCCTCTGTCCCTGTTCCGCATATGGTGGGGTATTCTTCATCTCCGTCTATAAAAAATTTGATTTCTCCTTCTCCCCACCAGCCGTTATTGTGCACTCCCCATGCCATATACGTTCCTACATACTGTCCTTGTCCTTTTATTCCGTCCAGAATCGTATAATCTGACTTATAGGGAAGTGGATTTGTGCGTCTGAATTGCGCATGAAAATACGCACAATCCTCCGAAACTTCCGTCAAAGTATAATCAATCTGATAGTACACGGTAACTGGTTTCTCATCCCGATTGTCCAGAGTAATCTTACAGCGCTTTCTGAAAGGCATGCTCCAATAACAATTCAGTCCACTTCCTGGATTTACACATACCGGCAGAGACGATATCTGAAAATACTGCTGCCAGCCGCAGCAGAAAAAATCACCTACAGGACATTCCACAGAAGGGGTCTCATTATCCTCCCAGTAAATCCGCAGAATCGTATTTCTCCATTGCCCTATGGGAGTCATCCATATATGCTGTCCTTTTTCACCCATAAAATTCTCAGGTGAAATAGAACGACTTTTCGCAGAAAATAACCTGCTCAAATTTCCAAGATTCATGTCTAAACCATTAAACATTGTCATTCCCTCCCAACATCTTTGTTTTTGTAAAATCCTCCTGCTTTTTTAGTCCATGAACAATACTTTTATATACCAAAAATATGACACTCTTTCATAACGATATATGCCCAAAATTTAAGAATTTTATGGGTTTTCAGAAGGATTTTAAGGCTGGCTCTATGCCCAATCACAATTTTCTGTATGTTTAAAATGTACCCTATAAGGTGGACACACCGAAAATGTGTTTTATACCCAAAAATGTTGGCTATCACCCTTAAAATATCCCTCATAAGGCGGACTCGCCAGAGATATGTTTTATACAAAAAACTGCCAGAGACAAATCCCAAGACTCATCCCTGACAGTTCCATCTACTCTTCTCATCCGACAGCTTTCATCACTGCCCTTTTCCAAAAATCGTTATGCATCTTTCCCCAGTTTTCTCTGAAGAATTTTCATAATATACCAGTACATTCCCAGCAGTAACGCCCCTGCCAGCACCCATGCCGCCGGACTTGCCAGACAAATACCAAGGTAACTCTCCCGTCGGGAAGCAATAACAGCCACAACACCTCTTCCTATCAGTTCTGCCACGCCTGCCATCATAGGCATCAGACCAAATCCCATACCCTGAATACCATTACGATAAATATTGACAACAGCCAATGGAATGAAGAAAATTGCCACGCACTGAAGATATATATTTACCAGACCGACTACTGCATCCAGATTTTCTGAAACAAACAATCCGGTGAGGTGGTAACCCCAGAAAAAAGTAATTATGCCAAATACCAGACTATATACAAAGGAAATTACTGTGGCCGACCGAAATCCCTTCCGAATCCGCATTACTTTTCCCGCTCCCATATTCTGAGCAGAATAAGTCGCCATGGTAGTTCCAAGCGCCACATACATCTGACTGATGATCTGTTCTATCTTATTGGCCGTAGTAAACGCTGCCACATGAATAGATCCCAGCACATTCAGTGCAGACTGTACCATCATAGTTCCTATCGCAGTAATGGAAAACTGCAGCGCCATGGGAAATCCAATGGCCAGCTGTGTCCGTATCAGATGACCATCCGGCTTGAAATCAGATCGGCTCAAGCGCAGCATCGGCACTTTCCGGATAATATACACAAAACATAAAATTCCGGAAACTCCCTGAGAAATCACGGTAGCATACGCAGCTCCCGGAGCTCCCAAATGAAAAACTATGATAAATACAAGATCCAGCACAATGTTCAGTAATGCTGAAAATATCAGAAAGTACAAAGGTGTCTTACTGTTTCCCAGCGCTCTCAAAATTCCCGCCAGAATATTATATAATACCTGCGCTACGATCCCGGCACAAATAATCATAATATATGCGTATGCATCATCAAAAATATCCTCAGGCGTATGCATCAATATCATCAGCGGTTTCATAAAAGCCATACTCACCACCGTCATGAGAATGGATACTGCCGCTGACAAAATCGCAGCGGAACCCACTGTTTTCCGCATTCCAGCCATGTCCCCGGCGCCAAATCTCTGACTGGTCAGCACGGTAAATCCAGCCGTCATTCCCATAAGAAATCCGAGAATCAAAAAGTTGATCGTTCCCGTAGATCCCACTGCCGCCAAGGCTTTCGTTCCCACGAATTTTCCAACGATCACCGTATCTACCATACTGTAAAACTGCTGAAAAATATTTCCTATAAATATAGGAACAGTAAAATTCCAGATAATTTTACTGGGACTCCCCACCGTCATATCTCTTTCCATAATTTACATCCTTTCTGTATCACTCCTCATTTCGCCGTCCTTTATTATATCGCAATGGCATCAAGTTACAATGCAGAAAATAAATTTTTTATAAAGAGATTTTTCGTCATTATTACTATCGCGCCATACGATAAATCTCTTCCATATCATTTCGATCCAGTACTTTAAACTGTCCAATCGTTCTCTTTTCCATAAAGCTGCATTTATAAGCCAGCTGTTCCACCTGTTCTTCTGTCAATTCTACACCCAGTTCTCTGATATTGGTCGGCATATGAATCGAACGATAGAATTCTTCCATCTTCCGAATTCCTTCCAGAGCTGTTTTCTCCGGATCAGAAAAATCATTCGTCACGCCCATCACATTGACTGCAAACTGCGCAAATCGTTCCGGTTTTTCTTTATACACATATCTCGCCCAACTGCCCCAGACAGCCGCCAGTCCTGCTCCATGAGCCACATCAAACATTCCGCCCAGTTCATGTTCCAACTGATGGCAGGACCAGTCGCCGATAGTTCCGCATCCTGTCAATCCATTATGAGAGAGACTGCTTGCCCACATAACCTGTGCTCTGGCATTATAATTTTCCGGGTCTCTCGCCAACGTCTGCGCGCTCTCCATCACCGTCCGCAGAAGCGCCTCCCCGATTCCATCCGTAAGGGCAGTATTTTCTTCTCTGGTAAAATACCGTTCCATCGTATGCATCATAATGTCTACGCATCCGCTGGCTGTCTGATATGGGGGCAATGTATAAGTCAGTTCTGGGTTCATGATTGCAAAACGACAGCGGCACAAATTATTATTGCACCCTCTCTTCAGCCAGCCATCCTCATTGGTAATAACGGAAGAATCACTCATCTCGCTTCCCGCTGCTGCAATCGTGAGCACTGCTCCGATAGGCAGACACGCTTCCGGAATTCTTGTTTTCGCATAAAAATCCCACACTTCTCCTTCATTTGCCACCCCATAGCCGATGGCTTTTCCAGAATCGATCACACTTCCGCCGCCCACAGCCAGAATAAAATCAACGCCTTCTTTCTTACACACTTCGATTCCCTCATGCACTTTTGACAGATGTGGATTTGGCACTACGCCGCCCAGAGTAACATAAGAAATCCCCTCTTTTTCCAGGGAAGCGCAAATTCGATCCAAAAGTCCGCTTTTCTTTGCGCTCTGCCCGCCATAATGAACAAGAACCTTCTTACAGCCCTGCGCTTTCACCAATTCCCCCGTCTTTTCTTCTGCATTCTTTCCAAATACCACTTTCGTCGGTGTAAAATATTCAAAATTTACCATAATTTCCCTTCTTTCTACTTCACTCCAATAACTTTCATCTGAAGCTGTCTCTTTTCTGTTCCCTGTGCATCATCTGCTGTTTCCCGAAGGAGTTCCTGGGTCTCTTCATTTGTCACACAGTAGAATCCTATTTTTCCTTCTTCCTCGCTGGATAATTTCAAAGTATACGTTTTTCCCGGTTCCACTGACACTTCTTTATCTAAAATAGAATACACGGCGGAATTTTTCGTGAATTTATCCGTGTTTTTGTCCTCACTGTAGACAACTTCCCCGGTCTCCTTATCCACAAGCTCTACGCCAAGCAAAGAAGTAATACTCTGTTCTCCGGTATAAATACGAACACGAATATCTTTCAGTACACTGCCGTCTGCCACAATATCCTGCTCCACAAAATTATCATTTTCCACCGTCACCGTATTTTCCGGTTCCAGATTCCACTGGCTGTTATCCTGAAATACGATCCAGCCCTGAAACATTGCCGCCACACAAATTCCCAAAGGAATCACATAAGCCAGCACTCCAAAGGAAAAAGCAGACCGGATCTGCCAGATCAGCCCTGTCGAAATAACATTTCCCTTTCTGTTGTGGTATCTTGGCTGCCCGAAAACCACATACACCAGAAGTACTACCCACATGGCAGAACAGAGAAGTTCCTCGTCATGGAACATATAAACATCCCACATCCGCACTGCAAACTCTGAGCTTGGAAGCACATATTTCAGAATACCGCAGTTTAATACATTTTCTCCCACCATGCTCTGGCTGCTGAAAATATACAAAGCCAACATGAAAATGTTCGTGACCATTACCAGCATATTTCCATTCTCGTTTATGAAAATATTCAAAAGCAAAAATGGCACCAGAAGCAATAACCACTGAGGATTCCAAGAAGCAAATCCAAAAATAGCAAAACTCATGGCTGTTGTAAAAAAGGAAGCCCAGGAAAAAAGCTCCTGATCGTCCCGTGTCTTCCGCTGATACGCCCACACCAGCACAAAAGCCGCCGCTACCGCCACCAGATTAAATCCGTTAAAAAATCCGAAGCTAAACTGTTTCTGCACAAATTTTAAAGCTCCAAATCCCATCACATGTCTCTGGAAATGTACCGACCCTATATTGGGAAGTACCTCGATCAGAACCGGCGCTGCCATAGCCGCCGTATATTTCAGAATATTTCGGATCTTTTTTTCCTTCAAAACCAGCAATACCAGAAAATATAAAAGCGCATGGTATTTAAAAGTCACCGCCACACCAAACAGCAGAGAAAATCTCCACATTTTCCCTTTCAGGTAGTAATAAAGACCAACCACCATAAAAAACACGGTAAAGATATCATACTGGCTGAATATAAACTGACTGAAGACTCCAATAGGAAATACCAGAAACGCAAATTTGCAAAGCCGGGATTTCTTCTCTCCAAATCCTACTTCCATGCCAATTTTGTACATAAAGTGCGCGGTCACATAGTAAAGGATGACCGGAAGCAGCTTATACCACATATTGTTAATAAAGCTGTTCGTCAGGATCGCTTCGGGGATGTGACCTGCCAGATACAAAGGCAGATTCCATATCGCATAAGCAAGAAAGGTACTTGGCAGATAATTGGCGTAATATCCGCCGGACTGCTCATAGCTTGCTTTATAAAAATCTGTAAAATGCTCATACATCAGAAAAGAACGATTTCCGGTCAGGCGCATATCCCCCTGCATACAAATGACAAACAGAACCAGAAGCACCAGACTGGAAATGATCCAGTCCAGTTTACACAGTTCGTCCGCTTTCCACAGTTTCATTCCATTCCAGTCATTTTTCAGGCGAAGCAGCGGATTTTTCCTCTTCCTTTTCTCTTTCACTTTCATTTTCTTCCTCCAATTCCTCAAAATTCAGCCTCAGCTCTTCCACTACCAAAGGACGATCCAACACCCTCGTGTTGATACTCAGCACATATTCTCCCAAAAATCCAATAAAGAATAGCTGCATCGATCCCAGGAAGAACACACCGATCAAAAGCGGCGCCACTCCCGCAGAAAATCTATCCCAATAGAGTAATTTCAGGATAAAATATACGATTCCCGCCACAAAGCTGATGCCGCCTACAATAAATCCCACGAAAGTTGCCATTCTCAGCACCACTTTGGAATAAGAAGTAATTCCGATCATCGCATAGTCGTACAAACTGTAGAAATTATTCTTGCTCTTTCCCGCTTTTCGTCTCTGCTGCTCATAAGGAATCGCTTTGTAATCAAAGCCCAGTTCTGCAATAATTCCTCTGAGATACGGCATCGGATCGTGAAGCTGACGCACCACATCCACAAATGCCTTATCGTACAATCCAAAACCCGTAAAATGCTCAATATGATCGATGTCCGTGATCTTGCGGATTAATTTATAATAAAGAGTTCGAATCCAGTACATCATTTTCTTTTCCTTACTGGATTTTTTAATACCGATCACAATTTTCCACCCTTTTTCCCACTCTCGCACAAACTTGGGAATCATCTCTACCGGGTCCTGAAAATCTGCGCACATTCGGATCACACAGTCTCCCTGTGCCTGTTTCAGCCCATAAACAGGGGAACGGATCTGTCCAAAATTTCTCGCATTGAAGATTGCCTTAATTTTTTTATTATCTCCACACAACTGCCGGAGAAACAACCGGGTATTATCCTTGGAATGATTATCTATAAAAAGGATCTCATAATCATATTCCGGCAGCTCGTTTTCCATCACATTTACGATCGCCCGCGCCAGCGGCTTTACATTCCCCTCTTCATTATAAGTGGGAATCACCACTGATATTTTCTTTTTCATTTGTTTTTCTCTCTTAGCCATTGTACCATTTCCTCAATTCCTTCTGAAAATCCATATCGCGGAGCAAAACCTGTATCCCGTGTCAGACTTTCAATATCTGCGCACAGATGCATCACCGAATGCGGAGGATACGACTTTTTCCCAATTCCCGGTTCTGCCTCACAAGCTGCTATATCTCTGATTTTGTAAATATACTCCCGAAGCCGATGGGATTTTCCACTTCCCACACAATAAACAGAGCCGGATTTTCCTTTTTCTCCCGCCAGATACATGGCTCTTCCCGCATCTTTACTGTACAGATAGTCCCACTGCTGTTCTGCCGGTGTGAAGGCTGTTTCCTCCCCATTTAAGAATTGACGAAGCGCCGTCATCACCATGGTGCTCTCCTTATCGTAGATTCCGTATACACTGAAAATCCGGCACCAGATCCATTCCATCTCCAATTCCTGGCAAAAGATCCGGGAAAGTTTTCCAGCAGCCAGCTTGCTCACCCCATAAGGCGTTACAGGATTCTCCAGAGTGTCCGGTCCTATTTTTTCCTGGTCTGAAGGACCGTACTCCGCCTGAGAACCGGCTCCTATAAAACGGGTACAGCCCAGTTCTTTTGCCGCCCAGGCTGCGTCCATGGTATATTCGATGTTTTTACTCTGCAAAATTACACTCTTATTTCTGTTCTCTCCTGTACTTCCCCAGGCGATATGATAAAATGTGTCCCAGGAACCGGAGATTTTTTCCGGCAGGGATCTCATTTCTTCCAGACTGCACTCCACCACTGAAAGGTTGAGATGCTGCGGCAACCGTTCTCTCCGTTTCGTATCCTTTCGAATCACTGCGCAAACCTGCTTTCCCTGTTCCAGACATTCTTCCACCACCGCCTGACCGATCATACTGGTGGCTCCCGTTATAATTACCCTATTCATCTTTTTTCCTCACCATGTTTTCTTCCAGCTCTTCTCTGGACAAAAACGGATACATATCTTCCAAAGAAGCTGATACCATTGTTCCGTCCGGCAGCTGGCGAGAAGCCAGTTTCGGCTCTGTTTTCTGCTGTTTTGTCACAAACACCTGACACACACAGGGAGCCGGTCCTGCCAGGACCCTGCGGATATCCTGTTCCAGCGTCTCACTGTTTCTTATCGTCTCATACGTGATCCCATAAGCCGGAATCAGCCGGGAAAGATCCGGGAAACTCAGATCGCCGCTCTCTTCCCCCACGCCCACCAGATTTCCATGAAAATAACTGGTCTGCGTCTGCCGAATAGAATGATATCCCTCATTATTGATCACAAAAATGCGGATCGGCAGCCGATGATGGCGGATCGTCTGTAATTCCTGAAGATTCATCTGTAAACTTCCCTCTCCGGTAACACAGACAACTTCCTTTCTCCCGGATGCCACGCAGACGCCGATGGCTGCCGGAAGCCCGTACCCCATGGAAGCGGTCACCGCATTCGTATAAAACCGCTGTCCCTGTTTCATATAAAACGCCTGACTTCCCGCCACTCTTGAAGTTCCCACACTGACCACAATCTGAGAATCCTCCCTCATACATTTGGACAATTCCCGATAAAAAGCATAGATATTGGTTCGTCCCGGTTCCAATTCCTCATAATGTTTCTGAGAAACCACCGGATATTTTTTCTTCCAGGTAAGACACTGCTGTCTCCATGTTTCACAAGCTTCCCTGCCCGAAAACCATGGATTTTTCAGAGAACAGCCTTTTTTCTCCAACAACAGCAGCAGACGGTCGATCATTTTTCCCACATCGCCCACCACGGGAAGATTCACATGCAGACTCTTTTTCTTCAGTTCTTCCCCGTCAATATCATTTAAAATGGTATACGCTTTCTCTGCCCATGTTTCAAAATGAAATCCCGTCTGTAAAAAGCTCTGACGGCTGCCCAGAGACAACAAAAGATCGCTGTTTTGCACTGCAAAATTTCCTGCCCGGTCTCCGGTGCCTCCATTTCTCCCCACATACAGGGGATGACCGGATTCCATCAGGTCAATACTGCTCATTCCGGTAACCACCGGGATGCCCAGAAGATTCACCAATTTCTGAAATCTGTCATACGCCCCCGCCAGACGGATCCCGTGACCTGCAAAAAGCACCGGTCGGCGGGATTCCCGGATCTTATCTAAAATCTGTTCCAACGTTTCCAGATCCATATTCTGCTCGGCTACCTCCTGCCCCATCTCTTCCTTTGCAGAATCAAAGCCTTCCAATTCATCCGTCTCCACCACAGCGCTCTGCACGTTCAGAGGAATATCCAGCCAGCAGGGACCCGGTCTTCCATTTATCGCCAGATACAGAGCTTTTTCCAGATGGTAGCGAATCTCCTCCGGTTTTTCCACCATCACCGCATACTTGGTCATAGGCTCTGCCGACCGCACCACATCATATTCCTGTACTCCCATGGTACGGATATTCAGACCGCTGCTGCGCACCGTGGTATCATAGCGCACCTGACCGGACAGAACGATCATGGGAATAGAATCCATCCAGCCGCACAAAACTCCTGTCAGAGCATTGGTAGCCCCCGGTCCTGAAGTGACGCACACGGCTGCCATCCGATTATCCACCCGGGCGTAAGCCTCTGCCGCCATCGCTGCCGCCTGTTCATGGTGATGATACATACAGGCAAGCGCCGGATGATGCCCAAGAGAATCATTCAGATGCATGGCTCCGCCTCCAGTAACGGTAAATACCTGTCGGATCCCCGTTCCTGCCAGAACGTCTGCAATATAATCCGAAACCTTTTTCTTCATGTTTTTCTACCTCTTTTCTCTCCTGTCAGCAAAATCTAACTGTTCAGTGCCTTCACAGCAGACTACTGCATCGTTACAACCTACTGATAATCCGGGCAGCGATTCTCACATACCATAAATTTTCCAGATGACTGCACCGGAATTTCTTCCACATATGTCACCTGAATCTGGGCTTCCTCTCCCAGATATTTTCTGTAGGCCGCCAATACTTCCTCTATTTTCAGCTTTTCCCGGTCTGCATTGATCAGCAGCTCATATTTTTTCTTTTCCCACTGAATGCATTTTGCCTGATATACCACGCCTTCAAAATTCAGCAGGATATTCATAAACACATGGATGGACAGAGGCTCTCCCTGACAGTTATACATCAGCGATCCTCTCCGCCCGTAAATCTCTAAAAATTTCCCGTGAACTCTTCCCTTTTCATCCTTATAAATCCGCATCTTGCCGGTATCTCCCGTATCATAGCGGATCATGGGGAAGGTTTTATTGTAATAATCGGTAACCACAATCCTTCCCAATTCCCCCGGCTCTGCCGGTTCATCGGAATCCATTTTCAAAATCTCCGTATAGAAATTATACAGATCGATGGTATATTCTTTTTCCTCGTCCAACTGGATGGCGATAAAACCATTTTCATTATTTCCATAAGAACGCACTGGTGAAAATCCAAAAATTTCTTTAAGAAGATCGTAAGTGCCGTCCGGCAAAGCCTCCCCCATGGAAAAGATCATCTCCACCTTCCATTTGCTGATATCTCTTCCCGTTTTTTTCAAATATTGGGACAGCGCCACCAGTGCGCTGGAATAACTGACTAATACCTGGATTTTCTTCTTTTCGATATCCCGGCAGATTTTTTCCAGAGCTTCCTCTCCCATATTGGAGATATCCACCATGATCAGATTATTTTTGAAAGATTTCCACATACTGATGGTATTTTTCCCCTTTATCCACGCCCGGAACTCTCCTCTCTTCATTCCCATCCGAAAACCATTCAGTTCCATACAGGAAATAAAGTTCATATTCACCCGGTTCATCTTATCCCCATCACACAACACAGTAAATGGAGTACCCGTAGACCCGCTGGTACTGAGACGGTACAGATTTCCCTGTTCCCCGCTGTTATCCACCAGAATCTTGTCATAATTTTCTATAAAATCCCCCTTCGTCAACACTGGAAAATCCGATAAGGTTTTCCACTGGGGATTCTCTCTATAATAAGGAGAATGACATTTTGCGTATTCCAGAAGCGCCTGAACTCTTCTCTCCCGATAATCTTCTGTAACACCCTCCACAATCTCTCTTTTATTTACCTCTTTCAGTTTTTTCAGCTTTCCGCCCTTTGCCGCATCCAGCCCGTTAAATACTACTCTTCTCAGAACTTCACCAATCTGCATACGTTTTTCCTTCCTTACGTTTACTGGAAGCCTTTACAGCTCCCAGAAGAATCACCGCCACAACCCGAAGAAGGTTTGCTCCCAGCGCCGCCCAGGCAAATCCTGCAATTCCATATTTTCCTGTCGCAAAAACCGTAGCTGCCGTCAAGACTATAAAATGGGCTGCCTGCAGCCACAGCTGCCATTTCTCACTGGCAAATGTCAGAACGAGAATAAACAAAAATGCGGAATACATCCCCAACACCTGGGTTAGATTTACCACGGTAATCAGACCTTTTACCTGTTCATAGAGATTTCGGTAAAAAAGCCACACAAACAGGGGCGTCCCCACCTGACACCCCAGAAAAAACACAAAACTCACACCGCCTCCTGCCGCTGCCGCTTTCAAAAACTGCGATTTTGTCAGCAATTCTTTTCTTCTCGTAAGATAAGAAATAAGAATCGTATTGATGGGGGCGATGAGAAGCACCATGGTCTTTCCCACCAGAGAAAGTACATAATACTCCGTCACCTGCGTATTCCCTGTGAAGGCTTTCAGCACAATGCGGTCCATATTTAATGTAGCGTTAGTCACCAGATAAGACAATGTCAGGAAAAATCCCCTGTTCAGGGCAACGGAGAAACTGTCGCTTTTTACCCAGAATTTTTGAAAGACCTGACCTGTCAAAGTCACAAAGATCAACGCCGCCATCTCTCCGACAAGATAAATCCATATCCAGCTTCCCGTAATCCGGTAAATCCCGTAACCTGCCAGATAACCGACGGCAATCAGCACATAATAGATAAAATACCGCTGATAATTCAGGTTCAACCGATATTCCACATCTCCATAATACCGAAAAATCGTCAGCAGGAAAAGCAGGAATATTCCCACTGCCATAAAGGTTCCATGAATACTTTCCCGACAAATCCACAGAGCGATCAGGCTTCCCGGTATTCCAAAGAGCAGTAAGATCCTGTCATAATCTCCATTCACTACCGGATGATCCCGACGCACCACCAGACGACTGGTATTTAAAGCCTGCCCCACGGAAGGACAGAGAATACTCACCAGCCCCAGCACAAAAAGCATATCCCCCAGCTGATCCGCCCCCAACTCTCTGTTCAAAAGCGGAGTGATCACCAGCTGAAGCACACCATTCAGAGCAAGCATTCCCCCAATGGTGTAAAACGTATTGGAAACCAGTTTTTTTTGTTTCTCTGTATTCTTCCCCATCTGTCCTATCCGCAAAATCCTTTCCGTGTCTGATATTTCTCACATCGGTTTTCTATGTATTTCCGTTTTCCTGAAGCCAGTACCGGAATCTCATCTACCAGCTCCACGGTAATCTCCGCCTCTTCTCCCAAATAAGGGCGGATTCGTCCCACAATCTCTTCCTGATCCATCTGGGCCGGATCACCATTCAGCCATAACGTGTATTTTTTCACATCCTCCTGAATAAAGCGATACTGTTTTACTCCTTTTACGTCCCAGAGATTATTGGTAATAATATACGGCGTAACCGCCCTCCCTTTACAGTTATAGATCAGATCGCTCCGTCTCCCGTAAAGCGCTCCCAGATATAGCTTATATCTTCCATCTTCTTCCCATCTCTGAGCTACTGCCGTATCTCCATTGTCATACCGAAGAATCGGAAACGCATAATTATAAAGATCCGTGATCACGATTCTTCCCAGCTCTCCCGGTTCAGCAGGCTCATCAGAATCCATCTTCAGGATTTCATAATAATAACTCTCCGTATCAATACGATATCCTTCATTTTTCTGATTCTGGACTCCCATGATCCCATTCTCTTCATTGGAATACCATGCCTGTACCGGACAGCAAAACTGACTTTGCATCTTTCGTCTTACCGGTTCGGGCATCGTTTCTGAGATCGGGATGATCGCCTCTACAGAAAATTTACTGCCATCCACCGAATGTTCTTCGATATATCTGCTCAATTCTCCCAGGGCAGAAGAATATCCCACCAGACATTTCACTTTCTTCTTTATAATCGTGTCCACCATCTGTCCCAAAGCCTCGTCGTCCATACGAGAGCTGTCCATCATGATCAAATTTTCCTGAATCAAACGAAACTTGCTTTTTTTCACATTGTTTACCCACACGCGGATGAATGCCTCTTTCATACCAATATAATAACCCACCACTGCGCCCAGGAAAATTCCCGCCGCTGTATTGTGGTTGATCTTGTCCTTATTCTGGATCATGCGCAGGGGGGTCCCTGTGGAACCGCTGGTACACATCACCCGATTATCCGGCGCATCCTTATATACAGAAGAAAGAAATTCTTCATAATGTTCCCGAAAGGTATCTTTATTTACAACGGGAAGATCCGTCAAAGAAATGGTTTCCGGATATTTTTTATAAAATTCCGTGGTTTTCACCGCATGGGCGATAAGAGACTGAATTTTCTCTTCTGTTTCCCGAATAGAAGTTCCTTTCTTCCATCCCTCACTGATCTGGTCATAATATTTCCGCACCGGTCTTCCCTTCAGCGCATCCAGCATCCAGAAACCCATCCAGCGAAGTTTTTCATCTATCACCATATCCTTCTTCTCCTTTATGCCAGAGCTTCCCGGATAGCATCTGCCATACCGTCCAGCATCTCGTCCGTCATACCCGGATATACACCGATCCAGAAAGTATCTTTCAGGATACGGTCTGTATTTTCCAGACTTCCCGCTACCCGATATCCTTTTCCTGAAGCCCGCATCTGATCAAAACACGGATGCTTGATCAGATTGCCTGCAAACAGCATACGCGTCTGTACCCCTTTCGCCTCGATCTTCTGTACCAGCTCATTTCTGTCCACCCCTTCCCGGCAGGTAATCAAAAATCCAAACCAGCTCGGGGTAGAATTTTCACAAGCCTCCGGCAGGATCAGTTTATCTTCTGTACCTTTCAGGGCATTTTTCAGATAGGTAAAGTTATGGATTCTCCGTTCCACAAAAGACGGGAATTTTTCTAACTGGGCGCAGCCCACTGCCGCCTGCATGTCCGTAGCCTTCAGATTATATCCAAAATGAGAATATACATATTTATGATCGTAGCCTAACGGAAGTTCTCCGTACTGACGGTCAAAACGATGTCCACACAAGTTATCTTGTCCCGGAGCGCACACGCAGTCCCGTCCCCAATCCCGAAGCGAACGAACTATCTTATGGAGCAGAGGATTACAGGTATATACGGCTCCTCCCTCTCCCATAGTCATATGATGAGGCGGATAGAAACTGGAAGTTCCGATATCGCCGATGGTTCCCGTAAGCTTTTCTTCCCCGTCGATCACATAACGGGAACCTAAAGCGTCACAGTTATCCTCGATCAGCCACAGGTTATATTTTTTACAGAAGTCCCGCACCGCCTGAAGATCAAAAGGATTTCCCAGCGTATGCGCCAGCATCACCGCTTTCGTCTTTTCTGAAACTGCCCCCTCCAAAAGAGATGAATCAATATTGTACTGAGGAATAGAAATATCCACAAATACCGGAACTGCCCCATACTGGATCATAGGCGCCACAGTGGTAGGAAATCCCGCTGCTACTGTAATCACCTCATCCCCCGGAAGCACCTGTCTCTCTTTCAATAACGGAGAGGTCAATGCCATAAATGCCAAAAGATTTGCAGAAGAACCGGAATTTACCAGAGAACAGTATTTTACCCCCAGATAATCAGCAAAATCTTTCTCAAATTTCGTTGTGTATCTTCCCGCTGTCAGCCAAAATTCCAGTGAACTATCCACCAGATTTACCATTTCCTCAGAACCGTAAACCCGGGAAGCATAGGGAATCCTGTCCCCTTTTTCATAAGATTTTTTCTGATTATGATACTTTTCACAGTAAGCCTTCGTCATTTCCAGAATCTGCTCTCTTGCCTGCTGTTCCGTCATTTTTTCAAACATGTTTTTCTCTCCTTTTCATTTTCTCACATAAAACTGAAACTCTGTCCCCTGAATGGACAGACTTTTATCCAATGTATACGTTTCCATAAACCACTGATATCCTTCCGGATGAAATTGCTCCAAAATAGGAAGGGAGGCGCTGCTGGTAAATACCTGCTCCACGCCCTGCTGCATTTGTTCCACCAACTGTTTTGCAGAATCCTGCGCCACAAACATATCGCTGAAATCCATGGTAAAACACTGAGTATTCCAGTGCAGCATACTATATACTTCCGTCACATTCAGACCAAAGGCAAAAGTATTTGCCGGAACCTGCTGTTCCACTATCTGAAGAAACTGATCTAATTCCTCCTGATTATGAAAATTTTCTTTGATTTCACTGTTCTGGGAAAACTGCAGTACTGTTCCTGTAGCCATAGCGATCAGCGCCGCCCCACCGACCAATCCGATACTACTCTTTACAATTCTCTCAAAACTGTAAGTTCTCCACTGTTTCCAGTTTCCCTTCCGTATCATCCAAAGCCCCTGTTCACACAGATACGCCAGCAAAAGTACCGCCGAAAAGTGGCAGCAATCCAGATTGTGATAAGCGGGACGATTCATATAATAAACCAATCTTCCCAACGCACTGATACACACAAAAAACAACAAATATTTTTTCCAGGGCACTTCCGTTCCCTTCTCCCGAAACCACCGCCATCCGGCAATTCCCAGAAAAACCCCGATCAGAAACAAGGTCACCTCAGCCATATAAGCGCTGGGATACATGGGAAGGTCCAAATGAAGTACGTCTGTCATGTAAGCGTCCGACATCAGTGGAACCATAAATTCTTTTAAGGTATTTACCGGACTGTGTTTCAAAATATTATACAGATTTACAAGTCCATAGGCTCCCGCAAAGGAACCTGCCACCCCTGCCAGATGGAAAATCCCATACTTCCCTATTCTCTTCCAGTTACACGCTCCTTCACTGAAAAGATAACAGATATGTACTGCCGCCCATGCCGCTGCCAGAATCATACCAGTCTCCGTATTCCAGATCACACCCAACATACAGATCAGATAACCAGAAAGGGCCGTTTTCCATCCAAATTTCTTTTTTCGCAATACGGTCACTGCATAGAGCATCATAATCGCAGGAAAAATCATGCGATGGGGCCAAAGCTGCCAATAATATCCTCCGCGCATCCCCAAAATCGGAAAGGCGCAGGCGATCGCTGCCACTCCCCGAAAAACTCTGCTTTTTATCACCTGATGAATTGTAAGGAATGCGCAAAGATGGCTGATTGCTCCCAATGCCGCCATCAAAAGCACAAACATCCGAAAATCTCCCCCGATTAACTTCATAGGTAATTTCCAAAGCAGGGCATAATGTCCGTAAATGCTGGTCAGCTCCGCCGTATAGGGCATCCCCCAGTGTACATTATAGATAGAATTAAAGTAGGCATGGGCATGATAGCTGTCTCCCCACTCCCCTCTTCCAAAAATATTCGGCGTATCCATACTGTAAAATACCAGAATGGTAAGAACTGCATACAGCACATATAAGAGCCATTCTCCGCATTTTTCTTCCACTGTAATCTTCCGATACATCCAGAAAAAAGCAGCCAGTTCTACGAAAAAGAGAGCTGCCATCAGCCACAAAGGCTGGGTATGCCAGCCATATCTTCCCGCCACGCTGCCTACCTGTTGTGTCTCCTGGGAAACTCCCACTATAAAAAATACTGCCTGACCCACCAGAAGTAAAACCAACATTCCGCCTTTTACCCAGACAGATTCCAAAATGGAATGGGACGATGGTTTCATCCTTCTTACGACAACCAATCCTATAATGCAAAAAGCACAAAACAGGATCAGCGACATCCCGTATACTAAAATGTTGATATTTCCTAAACTGCTTATTTTTTTGGAAATTATCGGAATCTGCAGGCAGCCTACAAAAAAGGAAGCTGCCGCAAGCAAAGCCGCCGCCCCACAGATTACTTCCCGATTCTTTTTCATATAATCTTCCATCCTTTAACTTACTTAGTTACTCCTCTTCCTCATATTCCCGAATCTGACGCTCCGTAAAAACAGTCATATTTTCCTCCGCAAGATATGCCTGATACCAGTCCACCGTCTTTTCCACAGCCGCCTTTACCTGCCAATGAGGTTTCCAATTCAAAACATTTCGGATTCTGGAACAATCCAACTTCAGAAAATTAGCCTCGTGAGGTCCTCCCACGTACAAATTTTCCCACTCAGCTCCCTGCTGCCAGGCTCCGCAAAACAAATCTGCCAGAGTCCCTGTAGTAATGCAGTCTCTGTCATCCGGTCCCACATTATAAGCTCCCGCCTTCTTTGGATTCTCATACTGCGCCTGTACGATCTTAAGATATGCTCCCAAAGGCTCCAGCACATGCTGATACGGTCGAGTAGAATGAGGATTTCTCACTGCAATTTTCTGTCCCTTGGATACTGCCCGCACACAATCCGGAATAATCCGATCCTCTGCAAAATCTCCGCCGCCGATCACATTTCCCGCTCTCGCCGTGGAAACTGCCACTCCGGCTTCATTTAAAAAAGAGTTTTTATAGCTGTGTGTTACCAGCTCAGAACAGGATTTACTGTTGGAATACGGATCATAACCGTCCAGCTCATCCGTCTCCCGATATCCCCATTCCCATTCATTATTTTTGTATACCTTATCGGTAGTTACATTTAAAAAAGATCTTACACTGTCTGTCCGGCGAATTCCCTCCAGAATATTCACCGTTCCCATCACATTTGTTTCATAAGTGTATACCGGATTCCGATAAGATTCCCTCACAATCGGCTGCGCTGCCAAATGCAGCACCAGTTCCGGTTGTGTCTCTTCTATCACTTTCCACAGCTTTTCCTGCTCCCGGATATCCCCCTCCACAGACAGCATCTTTTTTTCCAGTCCCAGAGCAGAAAACAGATTAGGCTCTGTGGGCGGCTTCAAAGCATAGCCCGTAAGGTCGGCTCCCGCCATCAAAAGTATCTGAGACAGCCAGGCCCCCTTAAATCCTGTATGTCCGGTGATCAACACTCTTTTTCCCTCATAAAAATCCCATGTACTCATCTATCCCATACCCTCCAGGGCGCATTTCCTGACTGCCACATTTCTTCTAATTTTTTCTTTTCATTCAGCGTATCCATACACTGCCAGAAACCATTGTGCCGATACGCATCCAACTGACCTCTTCTGGCTGCTTCTTCCAGAGGATATTTCTCAAAAACAGTGTCATCCCCCTGAATCAAATCAATAATCTCCGGTTCCAACACCATAAAGCCTGCATTGATCCAACCACTGTCCTCTTTCTTCTTCTCCTTAAAATTGGTGATTTCTCCATCTTCCAGAAGATCCAGCGCGCCAAAACGCCCCATGGGCTGCACAGTGGTAAGGGTTGCCATTCTTCCGCCTTTTTTATGAAACTCCAAAAGCTTCTCAATATTCACATCCGAAACACCGTCCCCGTAAGTGAGGAAAAAAGGTTCCCCATTCAGATGTTCTCTTACCCGCTTAATCCGCCCTCCGGTCATGGTATTCAGCCCGGTGTCTACCAGCGTCACCTTCCACGGCTCAGAAATATTATTGTGAACGATCATCTTATTTTCCTGGGTAAAATCAAAGGTAATATCACTGCTGTGCAAATAATAATCTGCAAACCATTCCTTGATCATCTGCTGCTTATACCCACAGCAAATCACAAATTCATGATAACCATAATAGGAATACAACTTCATGATATGCCACAAAATAGGCTTATCTCCGATCTCTACCATCGGCTTCGGTCTCAAATGACTTTCCTCACTGATTCGGGTTCCGAAACCACCCGCCAGAATAACAACTTTCATATGTATCTCCCTCGTTACTTTTATCCGTATATATTGGAATAACGAACTTTATTCCTTTACCGTTTATTATAGCAAGGTGAACTGAGGGTGTAAATGATTTAATTGTGACCTTGTACACATTATTTAGTCTTTATGATTCATAATCGTCTGATACACCGCCTGATGGTATCCATCAAATTTTACAAACGGAGTATCACCTTCTTTTTCCAATATAACTGTAACCAACCGTCCTTTCTCTGAAAATTCTTTCCATTGCTCTTCCTGTAAGTTCGGAAGATAAGAAATCCATTTTTCCTGAAATCCGGCATTCTCTTCTCCGTCCATTACTTTTTCAATGGTCTCGCTTCCCCATAACCGCCTGTCATCCGTTTCTGTATACTCTGTCTCATTTAATTTTCCACTTCCTAAAACGTCAAAGGCGGAAAATACACTCAGTTCAGACACTGATTTTTTCCCATACAGCTCCTCCATATTTTCCTCAACTTTATCCATATCTGCATCCTGAGGATAAATGACGGTTACTCCGTAAAGAAGTTTTTCTCCGCCTTCTTTCCCCTCATCCAAGATTTGGATATCTTCTCCCTCTCCCAACTCCATATCCATAAAACTAAACATGACCGTCTGAGCCGTTTCTCCAAAAACTTCCTGATTTTCCAGTACAAAAGCTGCATTTCGTCCCTGTTCCTCGTAAAGGTTTGTATCTTCCTTCTTAACCTGATATGCTTTAAGAACCTCTTCCGGCGTCATATCCCAGGAAGTCTTTGGAAATTCCAACGCTTGTGACATTCCACAAGAACGCAGAGCCAACAAACCACACCCTAAAATACCAATACATTTTTTCATCTTAGCCCCTCCATATTATTTCATTTTTATTGCTATATTTTATTATAATTGTGTCAATATTTCATTATTTACGCTCTATATACCCAACCCCCATGGCTAAAATGTCCCTTTCACACTCGAAGCAAAAAGGAACTGTCGCTTCAGGCACTATTCAGAAATATTTCGAATATACCTTAAAATACAACAGTTCCTTTTTCTATTTTTATTCTTTTATTTGAATTGCGCTCCGTAGCTTACGCAATCCTCATATCCCAGTGTCTGGAAAATCACCTTCAGCATTCTCTTCACACATTTTTTCAGATCTTCTTTCTTCAAGTTTCCACTTTCCAGCGCTTCCCGGATGTTTTCACTGTCTCCCTGCCATCCCGGCATGATCAGATCATTACCTGCTTCCACGCATTTCCAGGAAAGGCTTCCTCCCTGAGGCATGGTGGTTGTCCAGTCTGTCATAATGATTCCCTGAAAATCCCATTCCTGTCTTGCCGCCACAGTACAGATATCTTTACAGTTGGCAGCATGGACACCATTGATTCGATTATAAGAAGTCATGATCGCCATAGGCTGGGATGTTTTTACAGCTATTTCAAAGCCTCTCAGATAAATTTCACGCAACGCCCGTTCTGACAATACGCTGTTAGATCCCATTCGGTTGTCCTCCTGATTGTTGCAGGCAAAATGTTTGATCGTGGTTCCCACACCTTTCCCAGACTGTACGCCCCGGGTAATCGCCGCCGCCATACTTCCGCTTATCAGAGGATCTTCTGAATAATATTCAAAGTTTCTTCCGCACAGTGGATTTCTGTGTATATTCATACCAGGAGCCAGCCACCATGCAACGCCAAATTCCTGCATTTCTTCTGCCACAGCCCGTCCTACTTCTTCCAGAAGCTTTGTATTCCAGGTCTGTGCCAGTAATGTTCCTACGGGAATGGCTGTACAATACTGATAATACGTATCTGCACCTTCATGTTCTTCTGGAGTACTAAAGAAACCGCTTTCTAAAGCTCCCAGAAATCCATTACTATAAATCTGTCCATTTTCCGGATTCACCTCATATTTTTTAATCAGGCGCACACCAGCCGGACCGTCCGCCATGGAAACGCCCGGAATGTCATATTTTTCTTCCAATATGCCGCTGGTCTCTCCAGCCGCTCCCGGCACCATGATTCCGGCTGCCCCCAGAGCATTTTCCTGTCCCTTGCTCACCTCACCGATCACCATGGCGATCAATTCCTCTTCTGTGAGTTTCTCTACCAGTTCTTCTGCCTTTCTCTCCCATTCATTCTCGGAGATTTTTACCGGTTCCATCGCTTTCGGTGCAAAGATTACCGGAACAAGACCTTTTTCCTCTGCCTCCTGATGCCATGCGGCTTCCATCCTGCGGATCACATCCTCCGGTCGAACCATTTCCTCCAGATCTTCTTCCAGAGGACAGATATGTTCTACTTTTTCCAGAACTGCATCTTTTTCCACCTTCAAAGTTCCTATCAGAGTAACAGCCGCAGAAGAATTTCCTGCCCAGATACCATACAGCCCCTTCTCTACGATCCAGCTTCCGCTTTCTTCTTCAAAAGATGCCAGAGCTTTCGCCGGAATATTAACAGTTACCGTCTGACTTTCTCCCGGCGCAAGCAATGCTGTCTTACTAAAACCGCAGAGACGTTTATATTCCTTCGGCATTCCGTCCTGAGGACAGGAAGCGTAAATCTGTACTACTTCTTTACCTGCATAAGCAGCCCCTGTATTTTTCACCGTCACCTGCGTCTGTACGGAGATTTCATCCGCACTCACTTTTCCCTCCGTCAGAGCAAATTCTGTGTAAGAAAGTCCATAACCAAAGGGATATTCCGGTTCCACAGCAAAACTTTCAAAATAACGATAGCCTACATAGATACTTTCCTCGTATTTTTCAGTTTCAACATTTCCATTCAAATGACTGAAATTTTCCGCATTTGGAAAATCTTCATAATTTTTTGCCCAGGTGTCTGTCAGTTTTCCACTGGGAACCACATCTCCGGTAAGCACATCTGCAAGGGAATTTCCCCCTTCCATACCCGGCTGAACCAAATGCAAAAGAGCCTTCACATTTGGTATCTGAAGAATCTCTTTCAGATCGACCTGACCGCCCACATTCAAAACCACGATCACATTCTCGCAATGAGCCGCTATCATTTCCAGATCCTGTTTCTCATGATCTGTGAGATAATAATCTCCTTTTTCATTAAAACGATCAGCTCCCTCGCCTGCAATACGCGCCAGTACATAAACTGCAGTGTCTGCGCCGCCAAAATCTTCCTCCTGAATCTTGCGACCGAACGGCATCGTGTAAGCATGAGAGGCGTATATCTGGAAAAACTCTAATGGACTACGTCCTTCTGATTCCCGAAAAATACTGTCACGCCAATCTTCTCTGGATTTTTTGTAAACAGTCTCAAAGTCTTCTATCCACGCTCTGCTGGTTATCTCAAATCCTGCATTTGTCAGCCCCTGATAAATACTTACCACTTCACGCTCATTTACATCACCGGAACCGGTACCGCCTTTGATAGTACGCCCTGCGCCAGCTCCAAACAGAGCAATCTTACTGCCCTTTTGCAAGGGAAGGATTCCTTCATTTTTCATCAAAACAATACCCTCCGCCGCAGCTTTTCGAGCAATCGCTCTGTTGTTAAGCTCCCGCCTGGAAACAGCAGGATCTTTTGTTCCACTAAAAGTTCTTATTCTTCTTTTCATGATCACATCTCTCCTTTATTTATTGATTCTGCATCTTTAAAATAAAACTCATACACACCGGAGCCTAACTCCTTTCTGGTTCCATCCGGCAGGTAAATCGTTGCCTCCGTATTCGCTGGAATCTCACAATGATATTTCACCTGACTCTTCTCTTTCTTCCATCCTGCGCGAATCATTCCATAGGGACTTGCCACACTCCCCCGGGCAAATTTCAGAGGTCCTATCTCCGGTTTCAACAGAAAATGCTCATATCCCGGACACTTCTCATCTCTCTGAATCCCCAGGATCACCTGATACATCCAGGAAAGCACGCTTCCCAGAGAATAGTGGTTGAAAGAATTCATGGCATTTTGTCCTCCGAAACCCTTCTCTTCTGTATAGGAATCCCAGTGCTCCCAGATCGTAGTAGCTCCCTGCGTCACCGGATACAGCCAGGACGGAAACTGGGTCTGGAGCATCAATTTGTAAGCATCTTCCGTCTGTCCCATATGGGTCAGCGCCTGGTTCAAAAGTCCTGTTCCGAAAAATCCTGTTCCCACTGTATGGTGGAGTTCTCGAGTCTTTCTGAATAAATGTTCTTCTGCTCTCTCCCTGTCAGCAATCACTCCATACTCCAGTCCCAAAGCATAGGAACACTGGGTATCACAGAGTTCTCCTGTAAAGGAACGGGTTTTTCCTGTCTCAGGGTCAAGGAATGTCTCATTCCAAAACTCCCGAATCTTCTCCGCCAGAGCTCTATACTCCTGCTTTGCCTCCCAGTCCCCCAAAATTCCGGCTATTTTTTCCATCAAAAAAGCTTCCCGATAATAAAAAGCATTCCACAAAAGGGGCAGATCCGTCTCTTCAGGCGCCAGCCAATCCCCCAAAGGGCCTACTTTTGTCTCATCTCCCTTGCCTGGCAGACCTTTATCCTTCATATAATCCATATATTTTTTCATTCCCGGATAAAATCGTTCCAGAGTTCGTGCATCTCCATACTGCTCATACAGCTCCCATGCCATGAAAATCGTAGCGCATTCGTAAGTAATGCCTCCAAAGCCTCCACCTATGGGGGCTATTTCCGGGAATTGTCCTTCCGGCGTCTGCAAATCTGCCATTGCCTGAAGATTTCTCTCATAAAATTGTTTCAGATTACTGTTGTGCAATGCGGTATGGCAAAATACGTGGGTATCTCCCGCCCAGCCCATCCGCTCATTTCTCTGCGGACAATCTGTAGGAATGTTGATAAAATTACACCTCTGGGACCAGCGCACATTTTCCGCAAAACGGTTCAAAAGCTGATGGTCGCTCTCAAAGCTTCCCTGAAAATCTGTCACGGAAGAATACTGAAGACTCTCCACTTCTTCTAACTTGGGCGGATTTTCCACGCCACTGATCTCAATATAACGATATCCATGGAATGTAAACCGAGGCTGAAACACTTCTCCCTCTTTACCACTACAGATATAAATGTCAGTGCTGGTGGCATCCCGATAATTTTCCAGCATCATTTTTCCTTCATTTCCCGCATATTTTTCCATGTCTGGATACAGTACCTCCGCATAACGGATCGTCACCCTGGTTCCCTCTTTTTCATGGAAAACAATTCTCGGCACACCCGCCATTTCCTGTTCCAGATCATAAATATAAACTCCCGGCTCCTGTTCTTTTCTCGTTCTGGCAGTACGCTTTTCCACCACATACACTGGGGCATCAAATTCCCCAATCAGTTCCGGCGTTCCCTGATTCACTGCCGGCCAGGAACGTCCAAATCCTGGCGGCATCGCCCGAAACTTAGCAATAGGCGCCGGTTCTACGACCACTGGCGTCTCCCATTCCCTGTCATCATATGTTCCATGAGAATAATTCTCATATTCATCTGCTTTTCTGGCGTCATAGATTTCTCCGGCAAAAAATCCAGAATACATATAGGGACCCTCCCCATAATATTTCCAATCCTGAGTATTTGTAGTGAAAACTTTCCGGCTGCCATCTTCATATGTGAGAACAATTTTCGCCAATACAGCTTCCTTATCTCCAAAATAATTATAATTTCTCACTGTAAAGGTCTGAGCATCACTCCACCAACCGGATGCCAGCGTTACGCCCACGCCATTTTTCCCTGCCGCCAACTGCTTTGTAATATCGTAAGTCTGATAATTCATCCGCTTATCGTACTGTGTAAGTCCCGGCGCAAGCAGGCGGTCAGTAATTTCTTTTCCATTGATCCGGCACTCATAGATTCCTCTGGATGTGATATACAGTCGTGCTTTCACTAATTTCTTGTGCTCGTCCACCGGCACTGTCGTGCGAAACATAGGAATGGATGTATTGGAGGGGTCTGCTGTGACTTGCATATCTTCTACCACAAAACAATCCTCTTCCACCGGAAAACTTCCAGCAAAAATACTCTCTCCTCCGTTGAGACTTCCCTCTGGCGTCTCCCTAATAAATATATTAGATGGATGACGCATGTTTCTCACTGTCAGATGCTTAAAAAATGCCCTGTTTTCATCCGCAAAAAATCCGATCTCATTCAACCGTGGATAAGTGAGCACATCATTATTTCCGCGGGGGTTCAAAGTTCTTCCCACAATCTTCGTCCCCCAAAACTCTTTCTGTTCCACTGCATCTACCAAAATATCATCCACATAAGTCATGGAATTATTTCCATCAACCTCAATGCGAAGCTTATGAAATTCTCCTGCATTTTCCCGGGTAATAATAGGAATCTTTTCCTCTCCCTGAAAATTCACCAGTTCTGTTGATGCAAACGGCACATTCTTTTGATCTTCCGAAGCATAACCTACCCGATAAATATCCAGCCGGGGCTGCTCCCCGGTAAGATTGACTTCAAATCGCAGAAAATTCTCCCCCTCAAGACCCAGCTCATTTTTTGTGTGATCTAAAAGCCGAAAATCATTTGCTCCAAATACCACGCCTGCCCGACCACTTCCTGATTCCAGACGAAATTCTGTTTCCAAAATAAAAACTCCCCTGTTCTGTGCACATACAGTGTAGCGGGGCGCTCCAATCCATTCCGCCCCCTCCCAGGCATCCGTACCGGGATTCATCAGTCCCGTCTCAAAAACGGTCTGTTTTTTTGCTGTATTTTCATAATTATCCCATACAGTGACAGTTACATCGTAGGCTGTACAGGGCTCCAGTTCTATTCCCTCATAGCAAACTCCACGGGATTCTCTCGTCTCCAGCTTTCCACTGTCCCACGCACAAACTTGTCCCTGCCATACCTGAATCCTGCAAGAAGTTTGCAGGATATCTTGTTCATCTGATTCCAAAATCCAGGAAAATCTGGGCTTCTTTTCATCCAAACCGATAGGGCTTTTTTGATATTCCACATACACCTCTTTTATCTCTAAACTCATGATAACCTCCCTTTTCTCACATTTCAAGTCATAAAATCATCTTTTCTGATAATACCATTCTACAGGAAAAACCTCTGCTATTTTTATGACTGGAATTGTTTATTTTATGACCTTAGTTGTATATGTTCTCATTAAGCCCCTTCCTCTTTTACTCAATCCCAAATTCCCGATATAATTTCTTCCGATACTTTTTATTTTCTAAAGCCTTCTTTAAGTCTTTCATCCGATCTTCTCCTATTAATCTTTTCATCAGTTCTGCCAAATTATCTTCTCCTACCCTTCTTTTATCTGATCTTCTCTGCATAAAACCAAATACCTGTCTTAAATCTGTCTCAAACTGATCGACTCTTTTAAATCTCTGTACATCCAACAAATTTAATTTTACACTTGTAACCATCTGCCCAATTAAAAAGTCTTCTTTATCTCCAAAAAATTCATATAATTCTCTGGCTCCATCCCATGCTTCCTCTCCAAAATAAACCAAAAGAACCGCGACGGGTATAATCTTATCTTCTTTTTTTATTCCGGATAAATATTCCTCCGCTATCAAATCTCCCCTCATCTGATGTTCTTTTTGCAATTCTCGAATTTGCCTTTCATATTCCTCCAGTTCGTATGCCATACATCGAATTATCATTTGATAGTCAATCTTTTCCTGATTCTGGATTCCTAAAATATAGTATTTATCTTTCTTCTCATATATTTTCAACAAATCGTGTTCTACTCGTTTTACTTTCTGCGTCTCTTCGTCTTTCCGTATACGTACACTTTCCAACTCTCTCAAAAACTCCGGAAATATCTCCCGTTCCCCTAAATAAGTATTAAACAGATCCGCAAAACGTTTTTCATCTGATAAGTATGTCCTTAACACCAGATCTTTTTGCCCCATATACCTCCCATCTCATTCTCTATAATAATTATATTATGCAATTTTATATTTTGCAACACGGAACTATTTACAGAAATACTCTTTTTCTTTTATGGAAAATAACGGCTGAACTGCCTTGATTTGATAATTAGAATATGTTTTCACTATAACACGCCGTCTCCTGTTTTACAAGAGAGAACTCTCAATTTTTTTTAGAGTACATTTTAATACTCAGACTGATGAAAAGTCTTAATTTTTGCAGGAATTTGGAGGCGCAAATTGCATTTCCAGAAAAAAGTATCCTGCATTTTTCAAAAATGAGGATACTTTTTTCTAGATTCCTTTTCTACTTCAATACTTTTTTCGCAGATTCTTCCATAAACTGCTTACTGTACAACTGATAATAGTATCCTTTCGCCTTCAGCAATTCTTTATGGGTTCCCTGTTCTACCACCTTACCGTCTTTCACCACCAGAATCACATCAGCTTTTCTTATAGTAGACAGACGATGGGCGATCAGGAATGAAGTTCTTCCTTCCAGAAGTTTTTCTGTAGCATTTTGGATCAGCTGTTCCGTCTGAGTATCAATGGAAGAGGTTGCCTCATCCAACACGAAGATTCTCGGATCTGCCAGTACTGCCCGGGCAAAAGAGATCAGCTGTTTTTCTCCTGTGGAAAGCATATCGCCGCCTTCACCTACATCACTATTGTAACCATGCTCTAATTTTTCCACTACCTGATCGGCAGATACTGCTTTCGCCGCCGCCATAACCTGTTCCTCTGTAGCGTTCAGATTTCCATATCGGATATTGTCTATAACAGTACCGGAAAACAGATGAGGATTCTGCAGCACATATCCAATATTACTGTGCAGCCATAGCTGACTGCGTTCTCTGTAATCCTTTCCGTCAATCAATATCTGTCCCTCTGTAGGTTCAAAGAAACGACATGCCAGATTTACCAGCGTACTCTTACCCGCTCCCGTCTCGCCCACGATTGCCACCGTCGTTCCCGCCGGAATTTTCAGGTTAAAATCTTTCAACACATCTTCATTTCCATCAGGATATCGGAAAGATACGTTTTTAAATTCAATATCTCCGCGCAGTTCTTCCCAGTTTTCTTTTTTCGGGAAAAATACGTCCCCATATTTCTCTTCAACTTCTGGGCTGTCCACTACCTGCGGTTCCTGTTCCAAAAGTCCCATGACCCGCTCAATATTTGCCTGAGCAGAAATAACCTCTGCGATATTTCTCGCCAACTGCTGAATTGGCTCAAAAATACCCACAGCATAAGAGGAAAATGCAGACAAGGTTCCAATCATCATCAGATCTTCCAAAACCATTTTTCCTCCCTGCGCCAGCACGATCGCTGTTGCCAGAGAGCTGAAAAACAGTACCAGAGGCAGATAGATTGCAGACAATCTCGCCGCTTTCACGCCGGCCACCCGCATTTCCTGCGTAACTTCCCGGAAGCCCTCCGCATTTTTCTCCTCGATCACCAGTGTTTTGGAGGTTTTTGCCCCCATGATTCCTTCATTATAGGCGCTCGTGATCTTAGAATTGATCTTTCTTACCTTACGATTCCATTTCAATATTCTGTTCTGGAAATATACCGTCAGTATGGCAATCGCCGGAACAATCAGCATAACAATCAATGCTAATTTCCAGTTCAGCAGCGCCATTGCCACGAAAACTCCTACCACATAGGCAAACGCCCATAACATATCCACCATATTCCACGCCACCAGTCCGGCAATTCGATTGGTATCATTCATAACCCTTGCCAAAATATACCCTACCGGCGTCACATTATAGTAAGAAAATGATAATGTCTGAAGATGCACAAAACAGGCTCTTTTCATATCTCTTCCCATCTGCATCTCGATCCGCACATTTCCTCTCGTGAAGGCAATAACACTTATCGTCTGCAAACCAATGACCACCAGATAAACCAGAGCAAATACCGGCAGTCCTTTGGTACTTCCCGTCTCTATGAAATTGTCAATCGCATACCTTTGAAATAATGGCAGTGCAATATCCACCGCCGAACAAAATAAATTCAACAGAATCACCATCAAAACCACCTTACGGAATGGTTTCAGAAATGGCAGCACTTTTTTCCATATTTTTATGTCAAAGGATTTTGTATACTCCTGTTCATCGTAACTCATGCTTTCCCTCCTTCCTCACTCATCTGCTCTCCTTCAAAAATATCTTTTCTGTCCTCACTGTTCATCTGGATATCATAAATGGATTTATATATTCCTTCCTGATGAATCAATTCCTCATGGGTACCCATCTGCGCCACTTTTCCATCATCCAGAACCATAATACAGTCCGCATGCATCAGTGTGGTAATTCTGTGTGAAATAAGAATTACCGTAGCTTTTCCCATTTCCTCCTGCAAAGCCTCCCGAATCTTGGCATCCGTTTCCGCATCTACCGCTGACAAGGAATCGTCAAATACCATGATTGGCGCTTTCTGCATCAACATTCTGGCAATCGCTACCCTCTGTTTCTGTCCGCCGGAAAGGGTTACGCCCCGCTCGCCCACAATGGTATCGTATCCATGATGGAAATTTCGAATGGATTCATCTACGCAGGCAATTCTTGCTGCCGCATAAATCTCTTCTTCATTTTTTTCTTCCTGCGTGATCGCTATATTATCTGCGATCCCTCGAGAGAAAAGAAATGGCTCCTGCAGTACCATTCCAATATTTTTTCTCAGATATCCTCTCGGAATCTGGGCCAGATCTACCCCTCCGATGGTAATACGACCGGAATCAGCCGGAAGATCGTACAGCCGGTTCAAAAGATGCACCAGTGTAGACTTTCCACTTCCTGTTCCTCCTAAAATTGCAAAGGTTTTTCCTGCGGGAATCGTAAAATCCACATCCTTCAGCACCGGATAACCTGTTCCATAAGAAAAATTAATATGTTCAAAGCGGATATCCTGATCCATCGCAGGTTCCTTCGGATTCTCCGGTTCTTCTTCCTCTTCAGCATCCAAAATATATGCCACACGGTCGATCGAAACCCCTGCCTTACTCATATCAGAAAGGATTCTTCCCAGGCTTCGCACCGGCCAGATCAAAGTGGCATTATAAGAAACGAAAGCCAGAAATTCTCCCAACGTAATTCCACCGTCTACAGCAGTTACCACACCCATACAGATAACCGTAAGCACCTGGATTCCTGTAATCAGATCGCCCAATCCCCAGTAAGCGCTCATCAACCGCCCTAAGCGAATCCAGAGATTTGCAAATTTTTCATTTTTTTCATCGAAACGGTCGATCTCAAACTTTTCCTTTCCAAAAGCCCGAACCACCCGCACACCGGTGAGATTTTCCTGTACCACACTGGAAAGAGCTCCCTCCGCCTCATCCGCCGCCTGAAATCTGCTGGCGATCCGCGAATAGAAGAATCCCGAATAGCCTATGATCACTGGAATAAAAAGCAGCGCTACCAGCGTAATCTTCACATTCATGGAAAACATGATTCCCATATACAGAAGAATCAAAAATACAATACGGAAAACCTCCACCATCTGGTTACAGACAAAATTCCGCACCACATCCACATCAGATGTACAGCGCTGAATAATTTCTCCTGTCTGATGCTTCACATGCCAGGAAAATGGCAGCTTCTGGATATGAGCATACAGCGCATCCCTGATTCCTTTTACAAAACTTTCAGAACCCTTTGCCATCTCCATCTTTGTGACATAATTACAGATACCTGACAATACGGAAGCTATCATAATTGCTCCCCCTGCCAATAAAAGAGCGTGCCATCCGCTCTGTCGGATACTTTCCAGATGAAAAGTATCTACGATCCACCCAGGAAGCTGCCAGTCCGCTCCCCCGATCACTGAATCCACAGAAATCCTCACGATCTGAGGGGTCAGCGCATTAAACAACGTGTTCAACATGGAAAAAATAAAAACCAATACAAACATATGCACATTTCCCTTCAGAAACCGGGATATCAACTTCCACTTACCCGTCTTTTTCTGTTCCATAACATCCTCCTTTTCTACTGCAAATCTACAGCCTGCTTACACGGATTGTTTCACAAGGCACTCACGCCTTCTGCATTTTTTTATAGAATTATTGCGCTGGCGTATTTACAGAAATATTTATGTCACATCAAACGAATTTGTCGAGCACATCTTTGAGACCTGGGGCTCAAAGTGAGCGCAGACTGAGTTTGATGACATAAATATTTCCGAAAATCTTCTCTGTAATAATTCCATAAAAAATGCTCCTGGTTTACCCAGAAGCACATTTTTCTCCGTATGTAAGATAATTGCCCTCATAGAATCTGCGTTACGACAGCACACATTTTCCCGCGCCTGTCCAATCGCCACATTCTACTGCTCATAAGAACGGCAGGCAATATGACCTCTGAATCTCCATCTAGCTGCTGTATGTAATTTTGTGTCCTTCATCATATCCGATGTATTGATTAAGTTTCTCATTTGCCTGCCTCCTTTCTTTCAAATTTTCACTTAGTATAACGCTGATCTTTTATAAAGTCAATATCCTAACGTCATGGTATTTTTCACAATATTTTCGCGAAATTTCCGGCATCTTAACGTATTTACAAGTAAATACCCTTATTTTAATTCTCTTCTAATGCTTCTCAGCAAAGTACCAGTGGTATCGCCGCTATGGCTCCAATAAAAAATGCCTCCAATTCCCTCCTGACAAACGTACGCACATTTGTATTTCAAAGATTCCTCGTCATCATAACTGATAAAAGAATTCCCATTAAACAAAAACGGTGCTTTCGCTTCATCATCCCAATAACGCACATATCCATTTTTGTTGATATACTCCGCTGCCAGTTCATCATAATTTGGACCATACCCGGCGCCCTTTGGGGTCATCTGCAAAAATCCGTGGTATCTGTCCCGCACCTCTTCCCACTGTCTGGAATAAAATGCTGCGCCCATCAACAGTTTTTCTTTCGGGAAACCATATTTTTCAAATAATCGAAGCGCCTGATCGCAGCTATTTCGGAAAATATCTCCCGTGGAAGCGTATAACGCTGTGTGATGTCCAGTTACTGCATGGGGATTTCCCTTTAAATCGTAAGTCATCAGACAAACGTAATCCAGGATTTTTGCCAGCTTTTCTGGTTCTGTAGATTCCAGATAAAACAGTTCTGCCGCAGCTGCAATCGAAACGCTGCCCCCGGCAGCCTGCACGCCTTTTTTTGCCGCCTGACACAAAAGGGTAAAATTTTGCTTATCTTCAGGAGAACATTCACTGCCATTTGTGGAAACACAAGGATATTCCCAGTCAAAATCCACGCCGTCAAATCCCTCCTCTTCCACCAAATTTCTGCAAGATTCTGACACCTTCTCCCGCAGGCTTTCGGATGCGCTACACACGGTAAACGCTCCCGGTTCTTCCCCGATCACTGACAGAATGACTTTTATCTCTGGATTCCATTTTCTGATCTGAGGAAGCTGTTTTAAAAACGGATGATTTTTAAAGCTAATCGTTCCCTCCATGGTAAGCCGCCCAAAGGCAACATGGATATGGGTTAAAATTTTCACCTGTTCTTCTGTTACAATCGAATCCTCATTGATATAACCTAATATTTTTTTATCGCTCATACCTTCTCCTTCAAGATCTCACCACACAAGTTCCCGCTTCCACTCCGTCAGCATTCACTGTAATCATTGTCTCTCCTGCCTCTTTACTCTTGAGAATCACAATGGCAGTTCCCCGGTACAGATGACATTCTTTTGCCGTAATCTGGTCTTCCGTACATGGATTTCCGCTGCCCACTGCCAGAAAAGTTCCTGCACCGGTAACATTTACATGAATTTCCCGCTTTTCATGGGTGAGACGATTTCCATTTTCATCCGTCAAAATCACCCGCACATATGCCATATCCTTTCCGTCCGCCTGAATCACCGTATCTTCCGGGCAAAGTTCCAGTTTTGCAACCTTTCCCGGTGTCACCAGACGGCAACGGCTGATTTCTTTTCCCTCTTTATAAACAATTCCGTCCAGAACACCGGGAGCATAAGAAATATCCATGGTAGCCATCAATTTTTCTATCGCTCCGTAAATATCTACCTTTACCGGTTTTCCCAGCCAGCAGTCTTCAAAATACCAGCAATCATTTACATCATACCAATGCCAGTCTGTCCCCCTGAAATTTTCTCCAAAATGTTTCGGATGGATGGTGTAAATCCCTGATTTTCCTGTATTTCCCCACATAATTTCACGATATACCGACTGAGGTCTCTGCTCTCCCGTAAGGTCAATATCCGACTGCCAGGAAGTTCTCCAGGGATAAGGCGTCATAAAGGAAAAATCCTCTTTCGCACTCTCCCAGTAAACTTTTCCCACGCCCACTTCTCCCAGATAATCCACTGCTGCCCAAATACAATCACCGATCACATAGGGAAGTTTTTCTACCTTTTGCCAAAAATCATAAGTGGTAAAAGAATGGGTTTCTGTTCCCAGCATTACTCTTTCCGGAAACAGCTCATGGCTTTCCTCATACAGATCTTTTAGATAATTATATCCTACAATATCCAAAGGTTCACAAAATTCCTTCGTCACCTCGTTCCAGACCGTATTGTCCTGAAGAAGATTCAGATCAAAATTACTTCCCTCCTCTTCCTCCTCTTTCTCCGGAAATACTCCGCAAACTGCTGAAGTCACAAATCGGGTAGCATCGAGTTGTCTCACCTTCGCCGCCAATTTTGCCGACCACTCTGCTCCCTGATTACTTCCATCCCGCTCTGTAATTTCATTTCCGATAGAATAAGTAATTACACAGGGATGATTCCTGTCCCGGCGAACCATATTTTCAATATCTCTTTCCCACCAGTCCTCAAAATACAAATGATAATCCAGAGGCATCTTTCCCATTCTCCACACATCAAATGCCTCGTCCATAAGGAGCATGCCCAGGCGGTCACAAATTTTCAAGAGAGCCAATGACGGAGGATAGTGGCTGATACGCACCGTATTATACCCCGCCTTTTTCAGGATCTTCATTTTTCTTTCTTCTGCCTTGGGATATGCGCAGCCTCCCAGAAAACCATTGTCATGATGCACACAGCCGCCTTTCAGATTCATCTTCCTGCCGTTCAGACGGAAACCATTTTCCACATCCACTTCAATAGTACGAATACCGAAGGTATCTTCTGTCACATCCTGAACCTCGCCCTGTTTCTTCAATACCATCCGACAAGTATATAAGTACGGTTTTCCCCTTCCAGTCCTCTGGAACCTCCAGATTCTTCTTATATATGCCCTGTCCATTTCCAAAATATCCGTTGGCAGCCCCTCCCGGCGCATCTGCCCTTCTCGGTTTTCCCACAATAAAATCATGAGGAAGATCTACCGGTGTTCCCTGACGCTGCTCAAATACAAAACTGTTGCCTTCTTCACTCTCATAAAACATCCAATCTTTGTCCAGATTAATTCTCTTCATCTTCCCATCCTCCTACAAATTCTACACCCGGTTCCAACTTATATTGCTTATCTTGGACCCACAAAGTTCCTCCCGGTACATCTGTTTTTACCCTGAGTTCGCCTTTCTTCATTGCCACCTGTACACACCCTCCCGGCACTGGCACCTTCCCGGAAAATTCTTTCAGATCTCCCAACATCGGCCGCACGTCAAAGGTTCCATAAGCAATTCCCGTATTCTGCACACCCATGCGGAAATTTCCCAGAAGATAAATGGGACTGGCGCTCCACGCATGGCAGAGGGATTTTTCATAAGGATGTCCATACATGGCATAATGTTCCGTCCCTTTCATGTCAGGATTGTATTCTTCATACAGCGTAGTAGCTCCTGTAGCCAGCATACTTCCATAATACTTTCGAATAGACTCCTCCAGAAGCGTTCCATTTCCCGCCAGACAATGAACCTGATTTTCATAAAATTTGAAATACGGCGTGGTGATCTTCGCCACCTGATCGTTCAGAACCACTCGTTCATAAATATCCTTTTTCTGCTCTTCGCTGCAGGGCAAAAACAGATACGCCAAAATATTACTGTGCCGCGTAACATTTCTCTTTCCTGACTCGTAACTGTCTATAAACACCTTTTTTGCTTCATCATAGAATTTCTCAAAAATCTTCTGCTGCAAAAGTTTCGCTTTTTCCCTGCATCCTCCATCAGAAATCCCCAGAATTTCACAGATTTTTCCGTAACTGTCCATGGCTTTTGCATACAAAATCTGTTCTCCGCACAAAGCTCCCGTTTTATCCATATCCGCCCAGTCAATGAAAATCCAGTCTCCCGATTTTCCCCGCATAAAACCATCCTCATCTGTCCGCTCCAGACAAAAAGCCATCACTTCCTGCATCTGCGGGGCGATCTGCTCCAGAAACTTTTCATCCCCATACGTCACATAATAATCATAAAGGCTGATGATCCAGAAAAAAGTATAATCCATAATAGTATTGATATGTACTTTGAACGGACTTTTTCCTCCCAGAGCAATCAAAGTTCTTTTCTCTAATTCTTTGTCAAAAAACAGATAGCGATTCACAAAGAAACTTTGGTATGCGTCCGCCGACCATACCCAGCCGTCCCTTTTAATTCCATCCAGGAAAAATTCTCTGCTGTTTAAATGGAAGGTATAAGCCGCCACATCCCATACCTTATTTATAACCTCCTCATTACACCGAAATTCTCCCCGGTACTCCAACGGCAAATATTCATATTCTGCCTGAATTTCTGCTTCTTCATCACTGACAAAAATATATCGGAACGCATAAGGCATATAGGAAATCTCTCCATTTTCCGGTTCTTCGTCAAAATGAATCACACTCCAGACTGCATCCAACGCTTCCTCCCGGGATTCCCCAAACTGTACTCTCACCCGCTTTTTCTGAAGTCCCGTAATCCTGGTCTTTGCAAAAGTTTCCCTGCCAAAATCAAACAATATGCCGCCGTTTGTTCGTTCTTTCTTCACATACGGAACTGGCGTATAGGCAAACGGAAATACTTCCGGTGTCTGTTCCAGATCTCGAAATCGTTCATACGTCCCCACCGGCTCCCAGTTGTGACTCATATCATCCGCCAACCAGGATTCATCGCTCTCAATCACCCCATCCACATAAATACAAGGAAACGTCTCCGCATTTGCCACCCGGATGCTCACCTCTGTCGTTCCCGGTTCCAGGGGAATCTCCGACTGCCCTCCGTATTTTTTCTGATTCCAGGGCTCTTTCCCCACTGTAACAGAAAGATTTCCGCAGGCTTTTACTCTAAAAACACCTCCCTCCGTGGTTACTTCCTTCTTAAAGCACACCACTGGTTCCGGCGCATACAGCTTCCAGACAACCGGTTCCGGGTATCCGTACTGCTGTCTGCGATTGTGCAAAAGCAGATTATGATACACCTCAAACTCCCCAAATTTCCATATCCACTGACTCATTTTCCTACCTCCCGGTTTTGTATTCCATGAGACCAGTTTATCCTTTCTTTTATTAATATACTACGGAAATTTTTAAGAAAAATCCGTGTTATTTTAAGATTTTGTATGGAAATTGTGTCATGAATGCAGTATACTATATTATAATGTCAGGATTGTTAAAGTACGCAGCACAAAACAATTCATCAGGCATCTTTTGACCCCAACATCAGCAATACAGTCAGGAGCAGTTATGTCTTACTATATTACCATAAAAGAATTTCAGGAATATTTAAAACGTCATTATTTGATTTACGGTCATCCTACCACGGTTCATGATCTCACCCTTTCCCTCATGCGACAGGATGCCATGAAAACAGAACCTGTATATCAATCCCTTCCAGATCTGGCAGATGACCTGTCTGATGAAGCTTTTATCCAACTATGGGACCAACAATATCTGGTCTTTTCTGATCTGAGTCCCTCTTTTGCCACAAACCCCAAAGAGGATCTCATGATTCCTCCCCAGCGGGATATCCATGGCATGCGGCAGCTTCGTTATCTGAATAATGGCGGACTGCATATCCATGATTTTTTTGAAATCAATTACGTTTTTCAGGGAACCTGCCAGTTCTTTTTCAAAGAAGAACTTCACACCATGCATAAAGGAGAACTCTGCCTGATCGCGCCGGATTCCCCTCACGATATCACCATTGCTGACGAAACCTCTGTGGTAATAAATATCATCATCCGAAAAAGCACTTTCCAATCTGCTTTTACGGATCTGCTCTCTCAAAATGACCTGCTTTCCCTGTTTTTCCGCAGCAATTTTTCTTCTGACTCCACACCTAACTATCTGCTGTTCTTCACCGGTCAGGAAAAAAGCATTCGCAGAATCATAAAAAATCTGACGCTGGAACTTTGGAAAACAGACGATTATACGAATACCTGCTGTATTAACTGGATGCACATCCTACTTACCTTTGTGCTCCGCCATCACAGTGAAACTGCTCTTTACTACAACTTTCAGGCGAACGAAAATTTCTCCATGATCCTGAATTATATGAAACACCATTACCGAAACCTTACACTGACAGAACTGGCTGCATTTTTCCACTACACCGAGCCCTACTTAAGCTCCCTGATCCGGGAAAATACAGGAAAAACCTATTCCCAGCTAATCAGAGAACTCCGCATTCGTCAGGCAAAAAAATACCTGAGAAACACCAATCTGAAAATCGGAGAAATTGCAGAACGCATCGGCTACCATTCCGCCGATCACTTTACCAGCGTTTTTCGTTCCGAAACCGAAATGTCCCCCAGCGCATGGAGGAAACTTATATGATGCCTTTATGACCCGCCCCAATATGAGAATAAAAGAGGGACATATGCCCCCAACATCATTATATAACTTAGGAGGTTTTTACATGAATCACAAAATCACTATTCCAAACACTGATCTTTCTTTTTTATCTGCCCCCGGTCTTGGTACTGCCAACGCCGGTATCGATTGGGACGGAAAAGCAGCGGATTATCTGTTCGACGCTTTTCTGGATATGGGCGGAAATGTCATCGACACTGCCCGGGTCTACTCTGACTGGATTCCCCCGGAAATTGGCCGCAGCGAACGGGTCATCGGTGACTGGCTGTCCCGCAGCGGCAAAAGGAATCAAACGATTCTCGTCACCAAAGGCGGTCACCCAAAACTTACCGAATCAGAAAATGACCTGCATATCTCCCGTATGACTCCTGAAGATATGCGCCATGACCTTGAACTCTCTTTAAAAGCACTGCGAACAGACACCATCGATATTTATTTTTATCATCGGGATAATCTGAGACAGAATGTTGAAGATGAGATTGAGACAATGGAGACCTTTCGCCGGGAAGGAAAAATCCGTTACTATGGCTGCTCCAACTGGACAACTGAACGAATCAAAGAAGCGGACGCTTACTGCAAAAAAATGAATTATCGGGGATTTGTTGCCGATCAGGCCCTTTTGAACCTTGGTTTACAATACATGAACCCTATGGCAGACGATACTTTGGTCTATCTGGAAAAAAATCTCTATACTTACCATTGCGAAAATCCTCAAAATCTTGCCATGCCGTACTCCGGCGTAGCTAACGGCTTCTTCCACCGTTATATTAACAAAGGAATAGACGCGGTAAAACAAATGAATTACTGCACTCCTGAAAATATCCGGCTTGCCGAACGCTGCAAGGAACTTATGGGAAAATACAACGCTACAATTTCTCAGGTTGTTCTTGGTTTCTTTACCGTACAGGATTTTCCCTGCTTGCCTTTATACGCTCCCCGGAACGTGGAACAACTACAGGATATCATGAAATATCAGGATATTCCTTTTACGAAAGAAGATTTTTTGTTGTAAAAACGGAGCTGCCGCATTAAGTCGTATCCTGAATATTTCCAGATCATGTTTAAAGCGACAGCTCCTTTATACTATTATTTATCATATGTCATATATATCGATTCTAGCAAAAATAGATTGCAACACCTGAATTTTACCTGTTTTTCAAAATTATTAAGTTTATCCTCGGAACGCAATACTAATTCTCGAAGATTTGTTGCCGTTTTTTGAATATGTACCCAATCCGCTTTAATTTCTTTATATTGATTTTGTAACAAACGTTTATAACGCTGATCTGGTTCATTGTTGATGTCCTTTAAAATAAGAGCTTGATCTGGAACCGGAATCATATTATTAAAATTAATAGCACCCAAAGTCCCACCTGCAATTTTTCTAAAATCTTTACTATTTTTCATTTTTTTATGCTTTTCCTTGGGAGACGTAAACGGAGCATAATATTTGATATCTCCAATCTTCAAAACAACACCTACATAAGGACGAGTTTCCTTTTTGTTCTCAGCCACATTCGTATCATATTGTCTCAAAAATTGAATATAACTATCTTTAATATTGTAAATTTCCATGTTCCTCCTGTCTAAAAAGAAAGGGACGATTACTCGCCCCAAACTTTTTTCAGTTTCCACTTATGGTAGGAACTCACCAGCTTTTTTTAGTTCTCATTTATTTGGTAGAGACTCACCGCTTTTTCCAGTTTCCACTTATGGTAGGAACTCACCAGCTTTTTAATTCTTCTAAGAAAACATCGTGTCTTCTTACTTACAGTATATGCAATCAATTTACCTGTGTCAATGGATTTTCCTTCCAAATTTGTAATATTTCAGCCCTTCACTCCTCCTATAACAATACCTTTTACAAAGTATTTCTGGAAGAATGGGTAAATACACAAAATAGGAAGGACGCCAATTACAGCAATCGCCATACGAATACTTACACTGGGAAGTTTTGACACATCCACAGCAGACGTCACAGAACTTTGTCCACTGGTAAGATACTGTATATTAGTTATAATTGTATTTAAGATTGCCTGAATACTGTACAAGTTTTCATCTGTAATGTAATATAAGCTATTCATCCAGTCATTCCAATATCCCAATCCAACCATTAAAGAAATAGTAGCCATCATAGGCTTTGATAGAGGCAGTACGATTTTCCAAAGGATTTTGTACTCTCCTGCTCCATCAATTCTTGCTGCCTCCACCAGTGCATCTGGAATATTAGACGTAAAAAATGAGCGCATCATAATTACATAAAAAGCATTCATCAAAAGTCCCGGAAGAATCAATGCCCACAAAGTATTTTTTATATGAAAGGTCTGCGTCCACATCATATAAGTAGGTACCAATCCTCCATTAAAGAGCATTGTGAAAAACACAAAGAAAGAAAATCCATAACGAAATGGAAGTTCTTTTCTTGACAACGGATACGCAAATAATGTTGTCGTCAGCACACTAACGAAAGTTCCCATCACTGTCACTAAAATTGTAATTCCATATCCTTTTATGATTTTTTCGCTGCTCTTAAATAAATATGTATATGCATTAAAAGAAAACTCTTTCGGCCAAAATCCATAACCACTCTTTGCAAGCGCTGCTTCACTGGATAATGAAGAAGAAATCAGCAAAAGGAATGGCGCAAGTGCTGCAATCGTTAGTAATATGAAAACGATATTCAGAATAACCTGTCCTGTTTTACTTTTTGTTACCATAATTTCTTCCCCCTTTCCTAAAATAAAGCATTATCCTCATCAATCTTGCGCACAATATAGTTTGCCGTCAGCACAAGCACAAATCCCAGTACTGACTGAAGAAAACCAGCTGCCGACGCACGACCAACGTCATTTAATTGTGTCAATCCTTTATATACAAAGACATCTATGGTATCTGTCACCGAAGAGATTAATCCTGAGCGCATAGGAACCTGATAGAATAAGCCAAAATCTGTGTAGAACATACGTCCCAGATTTAATAACACCATAGTAATGATCGTTCCTTTCAGCCCCGGAAGTGTTACATGCCAGATCTGTTTCCACTTATTTGCTCCGTCCACAGTTGCTGCTTCATACAAAGAAGAATCAATCCCGATTACTGTCGCATAATATAAAATACTGGAATATCCAAATCCCTTCCACAGATTTACAATGACTAATATAAACGGCCAATATTTACTGATCGTATACCAGCTAATCGGATCTCCTCCCATACTCACAATCAATTTATTCAAAAATCCATTTTCCTGGCTTAAAAATCCAAACACAATATAAGAAACAACAACCATCGAAATCAAATATGGAATCAAAATCACTGTTTGATAAATCTTCTTATTCATCTGTCCGCGCAGGTTATTCAACATAATTGCCACTGCTACCGCCAATACATTTCCCAAAATAATAAATACCAGATTATAGCCTATGGTATTTCTTATAATATTTACCGCATCCTGGGTCTTAAACAGATAGGTAAAATTATCAAATCCACACCATTCGCTTCCCCAGATTCCTTTGCTGTAATCAAAGCGTTTAAATGCAATAGTCAATCCTGCCATAGGAATATAATTATTAATAAGCAGATAAATAAATCCCGGAAGCATCATAGAGAACAGAGCTAATGTCATCTTTGTCTGTACTCTTTTTTTTCTGGGCTTTGCCGCTGTTTTCGCCATAATATCCTCCTTTTAAAATAGGTCGCTGTTAAATATTTCCCTTAACAGCGACCTCTGTAATTTCATCTCACGACATTTAAATTTTATTCGCTTGCCAGGAAAGCATCCAACTGTTTCTGTTTTTCTTTAATAATATCATTGAGTCCAGCAGCCTCAAATTCTTTATTTGCCTGGGCAATCGTGCTCTCCACATCTACAGTACCTGCCAGCAACGCTTTATAATATTTATCCATGATATTACAGCATGCAGAATACTGATCCACCACATTTGTAGTATCAAATGCAAAACCAAATGCTTTTGTCTTCAAAGTTTCTTCGTTAAATGTTTTTAAATCTTCAAAGAAGGTAGGTCCATTTACATCTAACGGAAGGGTTTCACCTGAATATGGTGTAATCCAATATCCCTCCGCCATGCCATATCCACAATCAGCAGCGGTCTTTCCTTCTGGAAAAGAAATTGTTCCATCCTCATTTTTCACATAATGAGTCCCCTCAATGCCATCTGTTAATAAAGTTTCTACTTCTGCATCTGTGTACAAAATTTCCATAGCCTCCCACGCCGCATCTTTATCCTTGGAATTTTGATTAATGCCATAACACAATGCCTGATACGAGTTAGACTGCGCCCATTTATCAATAACTACAGTACGAATCATTCCTGCCACATTATTTACAGAATAATTATCAAAGCAGGCAATACCCTGATCATTTCCAATTAAAGTTTGAAACGGCTGCGTGTTACTCAAAATATCCTGCATAATCAGACCATCCTGATACCAGGAACGTGTCCACGTACAAAACTCAACAAAATCATCTGTCTCAAATAAATTTTTTACCTCCGTGTTTTGTCCCTGATCTTCCAAAACTCCAATATATTTCTCATCTCCCAAACCATCCCAGGTCCATCCATTTACCATACTATCTGTTCCCTGCGGAACTAACGCATAACGATCTGGATATTTCTCATGTGCTGCTCTGAGAAAAGTATCAATTTCTTCCATAGTAAGTTTTTGACCATTTTTAATCCCAAATTCAGCCGCAATATCTTCATCAATATTTAGTCCCAGAATATTGCCAAAATTTCTTAAATTTGGTACCGCATATATTTTTCCATTTACGGTTGTCCCTTTCATTTCTTCCTCAGACCACACTTCTTTAAATTCATCTGAAGCATTCGCATAATATTCCGTCAAATCTGCGAACTGTCCATTTTTTACATAAGTAGTAAGCGGCGTCATAAATGCTGCAATTACATCCGCCTCATCTCCTGTAAATAGCAGATTAGACTGCTGCAGCCAGTTACCAGAAGTAATAAATTCCAGTTCTAAATGAATTCCATACTTATCTTCTATAATCTTATTGATCTCTGCCTCAACTTTTTCTGCATCTGGAAGATCATACACTGTGGGAAGTGTTACATTTACGCTCTTTACCTTCCCTGAATTTCCTTTTCCACTTTCTGTTCCATCTCCTCCGCATGCAACCAGTGAAAGCGCCATTGTTGCCGCTCCACCCAAAGCGATCCATCGCTTCATACTTTTTCTCATAGCAAAATCCTCCGTTCCTGTTTCTTGTTTGTTTCGTTCTGTTTTTGATGCTTTTATTATACGGAAACGTTGGAATTTCAACTATAATTATAGTGATTTTCTTTGTTCCTTTCGTGATGTTTCATCTGTCGTTTTTCTTCGGTTTTCCCGAAATTATCGCTTTCGTGATTTTCTTTGTTTCTTTTATGACCTCCCCAAACTCCTACCTCTGCTTTTCCTTCCTATACTCCTGTGGTGTCTGATTTGTCACTTTCTTAAACATCTTGGAAAAATGTGAAAAATTATCATACCCCACCTTGGACGCTATAATGCTCACCGACAATCTGGTATGCTCTAATAATTTCTGAGCCTCTTTCATTTTTTCCATCAGCAGATAATCTTTAAAGGTGTCTCCTGTCTGCTGCCGGAACAGACGGGAAAAATATTCTTCATTCAAGTGTACATAATTTGCCACTTCTGCCCGGGTAATGTTCTTGTTCAGATTTTTTCGGATAAACCGCAGCGCCTGATCGATCGGATCTTCTCCTTCCTGTTCTTCTGTCTTTTCCATATCTTCCCAAAAGATTCCTTTTTTATGATCTCCATTACATGTTTCCCGATGACACAGTTGTTCAAAAATATCCTGAAATCGAATCTTCTGCATAGGAAGCGAGGCAGGATACATACTGATCGTAAAATCCATATTTGCATCTATAAATTGATAAAAAGATTCTAATTTCTGCCGAATCACATCCTCTTGTATCGTTTTTTTATCCTGTATCAGAAAAATCCAATATCTGTTTTCTCTTTCACTGGAAACACCGGCTCTCACATTTTGTTCTAGAAATAATTCCTCCATAACATTTCCCAAAACCAGACGTACCAATTTTTCATCCCAGACATTCGTAATCTTTTTCCATTTTCTTATTTGTATCAACAGCGGATATATCACACATTCTTCATACTCCGTACGGAACATTTCCTGAAAGTGAAGATAAATCTGATCTGCATCTTCTTCTTTTCCCCGAAGCATTTTTGAAACCATGGCGTCCAGAATTGTGCTTCTTTGTTCCAATACTACTTTCTGCGTATCCATGATCTGAAGAATCTTTTTACTCTGCCGAATCTTCTCCCATACATTTCTCAGCGCTCTTTCTACCTCTTCGTACCGCACTGGCTGAAGGATATAGTCGAAACTATTCATTTGGATTGCTTTTTTCGCATATTCAAAATCTGCATGGGAAGTAAGAAAAATACATTCCAGAGAATGAAACTTTTCCTTGGCCCACTGGCATAGCGAAATTCCATCCTCCTCCGGCATTTCAATATCGCTGATCAGAACATCCACTGCAAAATTCATCAATACCAGTTTTGCTTCTTTTGCGCTGCAGGCTGTATAAACCTGTTCCACCGGAAGATTCTCCCAGCGTATTCCATTTTTTAAACTGTCCACAATCGCTTTCTGATCGTCCACCAAAAGTACATTCATTGTTCCGCCTCCCTTTCCGGCAATATCAATTCACTTAACGCCCCATGGTAACTTGCAAAATTATGCTCCGCCTTTTCTCCATACAAAATCTGACACCGTCTTTTTATATTATTGATTCCCACATTTCTTTTTCCCACGACAGTTTCTCCACTGATTTCTTCCAGAATATCTTCAGGATAACCCTGCCCGTTATCCTGTATCATAAGATCCAGATATCCCCCTTCTTCTGTAGACAAATAACTGGCTGTCACCTGAATCTCTAAAGGTATTCTGCTGTCCCCCAAACGGGCATATTTAATACTATTTTCCACAAACGTATGAACCGCCAATACCGGAACAGACCAGTTTTTCACTTCTTCCTCCATGGTAATCTCGCAGTTCACAGGGCGCCCGGTGATATGTTTCTGCATTTGTATATAATTCTCCACAAATTCAAGCTCCATATATAAAGGTACAAACTCCCGTTCTGACTGAAGCAGATAGCGAAGATGGGCAGACAGACTAATAATAAGTTCCTGCATTTTCCCTGTCTGATTTTCCATAGCAAGGGCATTTAGTGTTTTCAGTCCGTTCAGATAAAAATGAGGTTTCAGCTGAAGCTGAAGGTACTGCATCTGCGCCTTCTGTTTCTCAATAATTTCCTCGTATACTAACATTTTCTGCTTTTCCAGTTCACGGATCATTTCATCCAAAGTTTTATTTACTTCCTGTATTTCATGAAATCTGGTAGATATCTGCGGTACTTTCCTGGTTTCCCCACTGCGTATTTTATTCATAACCTCCGTCAGTTGCCGGATGGGGACTGCCACCTGTTTTTTTACGAACATATACATTCCACCAACCCCCAATATGGAGATTACTGTAAAAAGCAACAAGATTAACTGCTGCACATTCATAATATTCCAGATACCCGTCTGGCAGACAGCATACACCCACAGATCTGTATTGGGTATGCGATAACCCAATATCTGATGTTTGCCCGCCATTTTACTGAAACTGTCTGAATAATTTTTTGTCATCCTGACAAGTTCCAGATTTTCCGCCAACTGCTTATTTTTCAGGACCATTTCACGGTCAATAAAAACCACTTCCAAATCCTTCCCCATTTTTTCCTGAAGCTCCGCTTCTATATTTTGCAAACTCAGAATCCCATAGACAGCAACCCTCTCTTTTTGATAAAACATGGCAAGATAAACATCTTCATCCACCACAACAGAAGACCAGCTGCGCATTTTCCCTTCCAATTCCAAATTTCTCTTTAACTGCTCTTTCATCTCACCGGAACGCTCTGCCCGTATTTTATTCAGACTAATATTGTACCAGCTCTTTTGCATATTATCATAAAAGATAAAAAATCCATTCATGCTTTCTTCTGCCATCATCCGATTATATAACGTTTGCCGCAATTCATAGGCATGACCATATTCTGCCACTGTATCCTCTTTTTTCCGTAGCGCCTGAAAATTTTCATCATTAGCATAAACATCATATAATTGTCGATCTACCCGATGCATAGCTTCACTTATTTGTTCTATATAGGAATTCATCGCCTGCTGCGCTTCCCTTCTGTTCTCATTCTGATATTGCCGTATCAGATAGAAATCCATCCACAGCATCAATACAAGAAAGGCGCTGTAACCAATCATCACAACAAACAAAATTGTCCTGTTTAAATGCAAAATCTTCCGTTCTTTCTTCAATACTCATTCCCCTTCCCCATAGAAACTTCACTTTCTTTTACTGTAGCACAGCCTGTAAAAAATTCTCAACCGCTTTTATGACTTCCATTACTTCTTTTATGATAATTTCCACGAAAAAAAGGAGCTGTCGCTTTAGACAGCTCCTTTTTCTCTCTTTTCATCATCCCAGCGCCACATCCAGGATCATCATCAATACAAATCCCACGGCAAATCCGATTGTCCCTATATTACTATGTTCTCCTTCACTGGATTCCGGAATCAGCTCTTCCACCACCACATAAATCATAGCTCCAGCGGCAAATGCCAGCAGATAGGGAAGCGCTGGCTGAATAAACCGGAACAAGATCAGTGTAATACCTGCTGCAATCGGTTCCACCACACCGGAAAGCATTCCATATAAAAATGCTTTTCCCTTTCCCACGCCTTCCTCGCTTTTTAAGGGCAGTGAAATAATCGCCCCCTCCGGGAAATTCTGAATCGCTATTCCTAAGGAGAGCGCCATCGCTCCCGCTATAGTGATCTGCGCATTTTCCGCCAACATTCCAGCAAATACCACACCTACTGCCATTCCTTCCGGAATATTATGCAGCGTAACTGCCAGCACCAACATTGTGGATTTTTTCAGCTTGCACCGGGGACCTTCCGACTCCTTACATCCCAGGTGCAGATGCGGTGTAATTCTGTCCATGAGCAGCAAAAATCCAATTCCCAGCAAAAACCCTGCTGCCGCCGGAACGAAAGCAAATTTTCCCATACGTTCCGACTGATCCATGGCTGGTATCAGCAAAGACCACACGGAAGCTGCCACCATCACTCCGGAAGCAAATCCCAACAACGCCTTCTGTACCAGCGGTTTTAATTGATTTTTCAGAAAAAATACGCAAGCGGCTCCTGCTGCCGTCCCAAAGAAAGGGATCATCAAACCTAAAAATATTTCCATTCGCACTCCTTTACCTTGTAATTGCCCGGATACTCTCTTCATCTCCCATAACCATCAGGGTTTCCTCTGGAGAAAATACATGATCCTGATGGGGCAGCGGATGAATCTTTCCATTCTTTCTCGTTGCCAGAATACTTACCTTATAGCGATTTCTTACTGCCAACTCCACAATACTCTTTCCATACCATTTTACAGGAACAGCGATCTCATAAATAGCATAGTCAGAATCCAGAACAATGTAGTCAAAGATATTTTCCGCGCCAAATTTTACTGCCAGACGCTCTGCCAGCTCTCTCTCCCCATAAACCACATAATCTGCTCCATTTCTCAAAAGCAGCTTCTTGTGTACATCCCGGTTCGCTCTCGCAATCACATATGGCGCTCCCAGATCTTTTAAAAGAACCGTAATTTCCAACACTGTCTGAAAATTATCACCAATTCCTACTACACACAGATCAAAATTATCCACGCCCAGACTGTGCATAAATCGTTCATCGGTAGCATCCCCAATCTGAATATTCTGAACGATTTCCACACAGGCATCTGCCCGTTCTTCATTACATTCGACCGCTAATACCTCATTTCCCTCTTCTATCAATTTTCTCGCCATATGACGTCCAAAACGTCCCAACCCAATAACCAGTACGTTTTTCATTTGCTCTTCCTCCTCTATCCTATCTGCACTTTTTCCAATGGCAATTTAGATGCCACCATCTTTCTTTCAGAAGAAAATGACATCAAAATTGTAATAGAACCTACTCTTCCCACAAACATCAGAAGTGTCAGTAGCAACTTCGATATCATACCTACCCCCGGTGTAATTCCCAGGGTCAGCCCTACCGTTCCCACTGCGGATGATGTCTCAAAAAATGCAGTCAGCATGGATACTCCCTCTAATTTTGAAATAATCATTGCTGAACTTCCCGCCAGAAACAGGTAAATCATAAATACACAAGCTGCGGTCCGCATAATTCCTTCTTCCATTCTTCTGCCAAAAGCTTCTTCTGTCTTTTTACGGCGGAATACAGAAATGATACTGATACACAGCACTGCGAAAGTCGTTGTCTTAATACCGCCTGCGGTAGATCCCGGCGATCCGCCGATCAGCATCAGAATACTCATAAGAAAAATGCTGGGTTCCGTCATTTTAGTCAGATCTACCGTATTAAATCCTGCTGTACGGACAGTTACCGACTGAAACAGCGCATTTAAAAATTGTTCCGAAACACTTTTTCCTTCTGTCCCTGTCTCTCCATACTCCATGAAAAAGATAACCACCGTTCCAGAAATAATCAGAAAAGCAGTCATTACCACAACAATCTTTGTATGAAGACGCAATTTCTTAAAACGAAATCTGCACTGAAGCAGGTCTTTCCATACCATGAACCCCAGACCGCCAATAATAATTAGCGCCATAATGATCAGATTCAGATACCAACTGTCTCCCATTAACGTAAGAGAAGAAAATGGCTCTTCGCCTCCCATCAGATCAAATCCTGCATTACAGAATGCCGAGATAGAATGGAATATGGAAAAATAAATTCCTTCTCCCCATCCATAACGTGGAATAAAAATCCCTGCCAGCAAAACAGCTCCCAGACCTTCCACAACCGCTGTTCCCAAAAGAATAAACCGTGTCAGTTTAACCATGCCTCCCACCTGAGGCGCCGACAGGGAATTTTGCACTACAAACCGGGAATTCAGCCCGATCTTATACCCTGTAAAAGACATGATCCACACTGCGATTGTCATAAATCCCAAACCACCGATCTGTATCATGGATAAAATGACCAGTTGACCAAAGGTTGTCCAATGTGTATAAGTATCAAACCGCACCAGACCAGTTACACAAGTTGCGGAAGTTGCCGTAAACAGCGCATCTGTAAAACTTGCTCCTCCCTCTCCCTTCTGGGATATCGGAAGCATCAAAAGCAATGCTCCTGCCAAAATAATCGCAAAAAAAACGGCGGGAATAATTTTCGCTGAAGACGTATGCCTGAGCTTTGATGCTACCTCGCCTTTCGTCTGCTTGATTCTATTTTTCATTTTTTCCATTTTTCTATCCTTCTTTTGTTACTGCATACAGTAACATCCTCTCCTAATCCAAATGAAATACCATAGAAAGATCTTCACTTATGGGACTGTTATCTGGATTTGTCTCCATAATATCTGCCATATAGTCCCACCACTTTCGATTAATCTCTGTATCTGCGGTCTGCGCCCAGAGTTCTTCATTCTCAATCTCTATATACCCAAACAATGTGAGCGTCTCTCTGTCCAAAAAAATCGTATAATTCTTTCCTCCATACTGGTGAATCATTTCCTTCATCTCCGGCCACAAAAGATTATGACGGCGCTCATATTCCGCTTCCTGTCCCGGATATAATTTCATCTTAAATCCTTTGATCATCTTTATAGCTCCTTTATATCATTTTGTATGTCCATTATATGTTTTATTCCCTCCAAGTTCAACCTCTTTATAAAAGTTAAAAGGAGCTGTCGCTTTAGACAGCTCCTTTTTCTTTCAAACTCTATCTTCCACAAATTTCTTTTATAATATCTTCCACATGTTCCATTTTCTCACACTTCCACACATTTTCCCCGCAGAAAACCAGTGCGTCATCGATCTCTCCCTTTGCCGCTTTCACCAACGCCTGAGTGATACAGTAGGGAGTAGTCGCCGGATTACACGTTTTCACACACTGATAACATTTCTCAATGTTTTTCCTCTTCTCGCTGTTTTGCACAAAAGTATTCTTCAACGCCCTCCCAATCATTCCCACCGGACTGTCCACCAGTACAACCTCTTCTTTCCCGGCATTCAGATATGCCTGCTTATATTCTTCCGACGCATCACATTCATATGTGGTAACAAATCGGGTTCCCATCTGTACGCCGTCTGCTCCCATCTCCAGAGCACGAAGGAAGTCTTGTCTGTCAAAGATTCCTCCCGCTAAAACTACAGGAATATACTGACCGCATTTCTCCCCATACTCTCTGATCCAGCAAATGATTTTTTTGATTTCCTCTTCATAAACTTCCGGTGTATATATTTCCATCTGCTCCCGGGTAAATCCCAGATGTCCTCCTGCCTTGGGACCCTCTATCACAATAAGATCCGGGATTTTTCCATAATGGCGGTTCCAAAGCCCGCAGATTACTCTTACGCCCTTCAATGTGGATACAATAGGTGCAATTCTTGTCTGACTTCCCTCCACGAACTTCGGAAGATCTGCGGGAAGTCCTGCTCCCGAAATAATCAAATCTACTCCTGCTTCCACGGCGGCCTGTACATATTCTTCGTATCGTTTCGTTGCGGTCATAATGTTAATGCCAATAATTCCCCCTCGGGCAATCTTTCTTGCTTTCTCAATTTCTTTTCCTATTGCTTTCAGATTTGTTCCCACAGGGTCTTCCTCAAATCCCGGTTCCCGGAATCCAATCTGAGCCGCTGACAAAATTCCCACTCCACCATTGGCTGCCACCGAACCTGCCAGTTTGGAAAGGCTGATTCCTACACCCATTCCTCCCTGAACAATCGGAACATCAGCCGTCAACCCACCGATCTGCAATGGTTTTATTTTATTCTCCACTTACCTGCACCTCTTTACATCTTCCTGAAACGTTCATACCGTTCCTGTACCAGCATATCCTCTGACTTTTTGCTTTCCATTTCCAGAAATTTATCCAGTCTTTCTCTTATTTCATCTGCAATCACGGAAAGATTCTCTTCTCCCGTCTCTTCCTCCTCCGGGATAACCCATTCGACAATATCCAGACGTTTCAAATCCTCCGCAGTTATTTTCATAATCTCAGCCGCTTCCTTCGCTCTTTTTCCATCTTTCCAGAGAATAGATGCGAACCCTTCAGGAGACAGAATCGAGTAGGTGGCATTTTCCATCATCCATACTTCATTGGCAACCGCCAAGCCCAAAGCGCCTCCGCTGCCTCCCTCTCCAATAAGAATACTCACTACAGGAATCTTAAGTCCCGACATCTCCAGAAGATTTCTGGCGATTGCCTCTCCCTGTCCCCGCTCTTCCGCTTCTATCCCACAGGCTGCTCCCGGAGTGTCCACGAAACAAACCACAGGACGTCCGAATTTTTCCGCCTGTTTCATCAGGCGAAGCGCCTTTCGATATCCTTCCGGCGATGCCATTCCAAAATTTCTGTGAATATTTTCTTTTACATTTTTCCCTTTCTGATGACCGATCACCGTCACCGGCTGTCCGTTAAACATACCGATTCCTCCTATCACTGCTCCGTCATCACGAAAAGCTCTGTCTCCATGCAATTCCAAAAATTCATCAAAAAGCTGCTGTATATATTCCATACTGGCAGGACGGCATTTATCTCTGGAAATTTCCACTCGCTCCCAGGCTGTATGTTTTTTATCGTTTTTTTCTTCCTGCACACGCTGCTGAAAGACAGATTTTATGATTTCCAGACGATTATTTCCATAATTTTTATAATTCATAGCCGGCTGATGGTTTTTCAAAAGTGTATAAATTACTTTTTTTAATTCCTGCCTTTTTATCACTCCGTCAATGATCCCTTTTTCCACCAAAAATTCTGCTCTCTGGAATCCTTCCGGCAGTTTTTGACCAATCGTCTGAGCAATTACCCGGGGACCGGCAAATCCGATCAGCGCTCCCGGTTCCGCCAAAATCACATCACCCAACATGGCAAAACTGGCGGTAACGCCTCCTGTTGTAGGGTCTGTCAGTACCGGAAGGTAAAAAAGTCCCTCCTCACTATGTCGGCGGATCGCTGCTGAAGTCTTTGCCATCTGCATCAAAGATACGATTCCCTCCTGCATTCTGGCTCCCCCAGAACTGCAAAATAAAACCACTGGAAGCTTTTCTTCCCGCGCCCGTTCAAATGCCTGCGTGATTTTTTCTCCCACCACGTAGCCCATACTTCCCATAAGGAAACGGGCGTCACAGACGCCCAGAACTGTTTTTATCCCATTTACGGTACATTCCCCTACAGTTACCGCCTCTTCCAGTTTTGTTTTATTTTTAAGCTCCTCCAGTTTTTCTTCATATCCCGGGTATTCCAGAGGATTTTTCTCTTCCATATGGCAAAACCATTCCTGAAAACTTCCCGCATCTGCAACCATACGAATCCTCGTTTTCGTCTTGATCCGAAAATATCCCTCACATTTCGGACATACATAACCCAGCGCTTTTACATCCTCACGATAAACCATCTCGCCACATTTCGGACACTTCAGCCATAAGCCTGCGGGTACAGACGGCTCTTCCTTCTTTTCTTCTTCCTCCCCCCGCTCTCCGAAGAGAGCCGCCGTTTTTTTAAACATATGCTTTAATTTTGCCATTCCTGCCAACCTCCCGGTATTCTTATTTTATCCGCTGTTTCACTCAAGTGAAATATCTGGAAATAAAATCTGTGGTGATCTCTCCCTCCTGAAAGTCAGGATGATTCAAAATCTGATACTGAAAATCCACATTGGTAGTTACTCCGTCAATAATCAGTTCCCCTAACGTACTTCTCATTTTATCGATCGCCTCCTGCCGGCTTCTTCCATGAACGATGACCTTGGCTATCATGGAATCGTAGTACGGAGGAATCTCGTACCCATTATAGACCGCCGTATCGATCCGTACACCGTTTCCTCCCGGCAAATGTACTTCCCGGATCAATCCGGGACAGGGACAAAAATTCTTTTCCGGGTTTTCCGCATTGATCCTGCATTCCATTGCATGACCATTCAGATGTATTTCCTCCTGCTTCATACTCAAAGGTTTTCCCTCAGCAATAGAAATCATCTCTTTGATCAGATCCACACCGGAAACCATCTCTGTCACAGGATGTTCCACCTGAATTCTGGTATTCATTTCCATAAAATAAAAATTTTTATCCTTATCCAGAAGAAATTCCACCGTTCCCGCGCTTTCATACTGAACCGCTTTTGCTGCTCTTACTGCAGCCTCTCCCATTTTCCGGCGAAGCTCTTCATCCAATGCCACACTGGGAGATTCCTCAATCATTTTCTGGTGATGTCTTTGAATAGAGCAGTCCCGCTCTCCCAGTTGTACTACATTTCCGTACTTATCTGCGACAATCTGAAACTCGATATGCCGGGGCTCCTGAATATATTTTTCTATATACATTGTGTGATCCCCAAAACCTCTCACTGCCTCTAACTGCGCCACTTTAAAATTTTCTTCAAAATCTTCCGGACCTGAGGAAATTCTCATTCCTTTTCCGCCGCCTCCAAAAGATGCCTTAATCATCACCGGATAACCGATAGTCTTTGCCAGTTCCTTCCCTTTCTGCGCATCATACACCGGTTCTTTTGTCCCGGGAACTACTGGCACGCCTGCTGCCGCCATCGTTTTTCTCGCCTCTGATTTATTTCCCATCTTATCCATCATCCGGGCAGACGGACCTATAAAGGTAATATTGCACTTCTCGCACATTTCCACAAATCTGCTGTTTTCTGATAAAAATCCAAATCCCGGATGAATAGCGTCTACCTTTGCGGCGATACAGGCGCTTAAAATCCGTTCCATGTTCAGATAACTATCCATGGCTGGAGCAGCGCCAATGCAAATCGCCTCGTCTGCCAGCTGCGTATGCAGCGCTTCCCTGTCCGCCTCCGAATACACTGCCACCGTCTCAATTCCCATTTCTCTGCATGCGCGAATAATGCGCACTGCGATTTCTCCCCGATTAGCAATTAAAATCTTCCGAAACATTCCGATTTTCTCCTTTACTAACCTATCGCAACCGTCAGTTCTGCAGACGCTGCCACTTTCCCTTCTACCGTGGCAACAGCTTTCGCAATAGCGACAGGTCCTTTCTGTTTAATCAATTCTACCTCTAACAGCAATACGTCTCCGGGAACTACTTTCTTCTTGAATCTACACTGGTTGATTCCCCCAAAATAAGCTGTTTTTCCCTTAAACTGCTCACAGCTTAAGATACAGACTGCTCCCACCTGTGCCAGCGCCTCGATAATCAAAACTCCCGGCATCACCGGCTCATTTGGAAAATGTCCACGAAAATAATATTCATCATAGGTGACACATTTTTTCCCCACGGCTCGTACTCCCGCCTCCAATTCCTCTATCGTGTCTACCAGAAGAAATGGATGACGATGCGGAATAATCTCCATAATTTCTTTCGTGTTTAAAACTGACATAGTACCCCTTCTCTCCTTCTTTTCAAGATTCCTTACTTTATTGTAAATAACGGCTGACCATATTCGATCATCTGACCATTCTCCACCAGAATTTTGTCTATAACACCGTCATACTCACATTCAATTTCATTCATCAGCTTCATCGCCTCTATAATCCCCAGCGTCTGACCTTTTTTCACGGAATCTCCCACCTGAACGAACGGTTCCTCTTCCGGCGCTGACGCGCTGTAAAAAGTTCCCACCAAAGGCGCCTTTACCATCTTTCCTTCTGGAAGTTCTGTCTGAGATTTTTTCTCACTATTGGTTTCCGCTCTCGCAGATATTCTTTCCGTTTTTATCTCAGAGATTTCTCTACCGGATACCACGATAGAATCCTTTCCCATAGAAAGTTTAAACTCTCCCTCTTTCATAGAAAAATGAGTCAGTTCCGAAGAAGAAACTGTTTCAATAAGCTTCAGCAGATTTTCAAATTCCATGCTTATTCCTCCACATATTTTTTAATCAGCAGACTGGCGTTGTGACCGCCAAACCCCAAAGAATTTGTCAAAGCACAGGTAATATTTGCCTTACATCCTTCTCCCGCTATATAATCCAGATCCATCTCTTCATCCGGTGTCGTATACCCTGCTGTGGCATGAAGAAATCCTTCCTGCAATTCCTTCACACAGGCAATAAATTCCACGGCTCCGGCAGCTCCCAGCAAATGACCGATCATCGATTTCGTAGAATTAATCTTTATTTTGTAAGCGTGATCGCCAAAAAGTCTTTTAATGGCTCTCGTCTCAAAAAGATCGTTATGATGGGTCGCTGTTCCATGAGCATTGATATACAGAACCTCTTCTTTTTCCATTCCTGCTTCCTGCATTGCCAGTTCCATAGCTTTTGCCGCTCCGGAACCGTCCTGCGCCGGGGATGTGATATGATACCCGTCACTGGTCGCTCCATATCCTACAATCTCTGCAAGAATCCTGGCTCCCCGTTTTCTGGCATGCTCCAGTTCTTCCAGAATCACCACACCGGCACCCTCTCCCATCACAAATCCGCTTCTGTCCTTGTCAAATGGAAGAGAACACCGTTTCGGGTCCTGAGAAACCGACAATGCGGTCAATGCTGCAAAACCTGCAACTCCCACCGGACAAATACTTGCCTCTGTACCTCCTGCCAGCATCACATCAGCGTCATTGCACTGAATACTCCGATATGCCTCACCGATCGAGTGGGTTCCCGTTGCACAAGCAGTCACCACATTCAGACTTTTTCCCTTAAGCCCTAACTGAATCGATACATTTCCTGCTGCCATATTCGATATCATCAAAGGCACCAACAAAGGATTTACTCTGGAGGGACCTTTCTCCTGAATCTTATTACAGGCTGCTTCTGCTGCCTGCAGGCTTCCCACTCCAGAGCCAATGGAACATCCCACCCGGTACGGATCTTCCTTTTCCATATCAAGACCCGCCTGAGAAAATGCTTCTTTTGCCGCAGCTACTCCATACTGACAAAACAGCTCCATCCTTTTTGCCGCCTTAAAATCCATATAGTTTTCCGGTGAAAAATCCTTGACTTCCGCCGCCAGCTTTACCTTATAATCCGTCGTATCAAAACGGGTAATCTCTCCAAATCCCAATTTCTTGCTTTTCAGGGAATCCCAAAACTCTTCCACACTATTTCCCACAGGAGTAATCGCTCCCATTCCGGTAATTACAACTCTTCTCATACTGCCTCCTTACATTGCCATTCCGCCATCAATATGAATCACCTGACCCGTGATATAATCTGCCCTTTCTGATGCCAGAAATGCGATCATTTCCGCTACATCCTCCGGGTTTCCAAATCTTTTCATGGGAATCTGTTCTTTCACTGTCTCTCTCACATTTTCCGAAAGCATATCTGTCATATCCGTTCGTATAAATCCAGGCGCTACCGCATTTACACTGATTCCTCTGCTCGCCAGTTCTCTTGCCACTGTTTTTGTAAGACCGATAATTCCCGCCTTCGACGCCGCATAATTTGCCTGACCTACATTTCCCAAAACACCGGAAACAGACGCCACATTGATAATTTTTCCACTTCTCTGTTTTAACATCTGACGAGATACGTGATGAATTGTATTGAAACATCCTTTCAGATTAATTTCCAATACCTGATCAAATTCCTCTTCCTTCATTTTCATAATCAGATTATCCTTTGTAATTCCTGCGTTATTTACCAGAATATCAATATGACCATACTCTTTGAGCAATGCGTTTATCATTTCGCCCGTCTCAGAAAAATCCGCCACATTGCAGGGATATAATGCTCCGTCTCCCCCCTGTCTCCTGATTTCCTCTAAAACCTCATTTGCCTTTTCCTTTGAACCGCGGTAATTAATAACAACAAAAACCCCCTGTTTTGCCAGGGTATATGCTGTTTGTCTTCCGATTCCTCTGCTGGCTCCTGTAATTAAAGCTACTTTTTTTTCCATCGCTTCTCCTTTAAACTTTCTGGCGCTTCACCCATCACACCAACTCTATATTTTTCAAATCTTCTATATTTTCTATTTTAATCCCTTTTACATTCCTGTTGATCTTCCGTAAAAATCCTGTAAGCGTTTTTCCCGGTCCCACTTCGATAAAAATATCGGTACCGTCTGCAATCATCCGTTCCACACTTTGCTGCCAGCGTACCGGAGAATACACCTGTTTTTTCAAAAGCTCTTTTATCTTTTCTTTTTCTGTCACATAATCTGCGGTTACATTCGTAAGATAAGGGATAGAAATATCTCTGATCGTAATCTCTTCTAATACATTTCCCAGTTTTTCTCCCGCTTCTTTTAACATCGGTGAATGGAATGGTCCGCTCACCTGCAAAGGAATACATCTTTTTGCTCCAGTAGCCTTCAAATGTTCCACTGCCTCATCTACCGCTTCTTTTTCTCCGGTAATAACTACCTGCCCCGGACAGTTATAATTTGCCACCGAAACAATCCCCGTTATCTCTTCACAGATTTCCGCAATCTTCTCACCGTCCATTCCTAATACGGCGCTCATAGCTCCTCCCTGGGGTACCGCTTCCTGCATGAGAATTCCTCTCTCCCTCACCACTCGAAAAGCATCTTCCAGAGATAATACACCGGAAGCAAGCAGCGCTCCATATTCTCCCAGACTTAATCCTGCATGAACCTGACTCTGCATTCCTTTTTCTCTCAAAGCCGCCAAAATAGCTGCTTCTGTTGTCAGCATTGCAATCTGCGTATATTCTGTAATATGAATCTGTTCATTCTCTGTAAAACAAATCTTAGGAATATCCAAACCGGTCACTTCCGAAGCCATATCATAGATCTTCTTACAGACAGCGATCTGTTCATAAAAATCCTTTCCCATTCCTACATATTGCGCGCCCTGTCCTGGAAAAACCAAAGCAACTTTACCCATCTCAAACTCCTTTATTTTGATTTCCAAACTAAATAATTATAAAAACAACTTATTTTCTTTTTTCATCTCATCTCTGTCCTGCCAGCAATGTTTCTGCTTGCCCCATGATTTCTTCTATAATTTCACGACAGCTTTGCTTTTTTTGAATTAGACCTGCAATCTGACCCGCCATCACACTTCCACGAACTACGTCTCCATCAATCACTGCTCTTCGCAAAGTGCCCAGCGTCATCATTTCTAATTCTTCAAAGGAAGCTCCTTCTTTTTCTTTCTTCAAATATTCCTTTGACATCTGATTTCTGAGAATACGGATAGGATGACCCGTAGACTGTCCTGTTACGACAGAATCAATATCTTTTGCCTTTATGATCCGTTCCTTATAATTTTCATGCACAATAGATTCCTCTGCCACCACAAAACGCGTTCCCATCTGTACCGCGTCTGCTCCTAACATCCGTACTGCTGCAAATCCTCTTCCATCACCAATTCCTCCTGCCGCAATCACCGGAATCTTCACTGCGTCCACAATCTGAGGCAGCAACGCCATGGTTGTCTGAGAACCTATATGACCTCCCGCTTCCATTCCTTCTGCGACTACCGCATCAGCGCCACATCGCTCCATTCTTTTTGCCATCGCCACTGAAGCCACCACCGGAATAACCTTAATACCTGCTTCCTTCCACATATCCATATATTTTTCTGGTGTTCCGGCTCCGGTTGTAACAGCAGCAATTTTTTCTTCTATCACTAACCTTGCAATATCCGGCGCATTCGGATTCAGAAGCATGATATTTACCCCAAAAGGCTTATCTGTCAATTCCTTTGCCTTCTGGATTTCCTCCCGTACAATTTCTACAGGAGCGCTGGCTGCGCCAATAATTCCCAAACCGCCTGCTTCTGACACTGCCGCTGCCAGATGATGTTCTGCCACCCATGCCATTCCTCCCTGAATAATCGGGTATTTGATTCCCAGCATATCTGTAACTCTTGTCTTCATAACTTCCTCCTCTTATTCCACATCTTCATCCAGAGAAGCCTATGGCTGCTTTAGCTTTAGAAAAGGTGTGGACTTTACGCCTCCACACCTTTATTCTTCAGATACTCCATAACGCTTCCCACGGTTGTCAGCTCTGCAAGCTCCTCCGCTGGAATTTCAATCTCATATTTTTCTTCCAAAGCCATTACCAGTTCAAACAAATCCAGAGAATCAGCTCCCAGATCCTCCTTGAAAGAAGTTGCTTCCGTAATAGAATTTCCATCACAATTTAACTGCTCTGCAATAATCTCTTTCATCTCTTCAAACATCATTCTTCTCCTTAAAATAATTTTATATTTCAAATATTTTGATGTTCAAAGTATATATCGCTAAATAAGATTTGTCAATAAAAACTTTCTAAAATTGCACTTAGGTACAAGAAGCGGATTTCTTTCTAAAAACCCAAAAAATTTTCAAATTATCCACATTCATTATATTTTTTCACTGCTTTGTGCACAATCCTTACCTTTTTTGCGCACCCTTGTGTATAAGTTGTAAAAAGAAAAGCATTCTGTATAATAAAAAAGACAGAAACCATACAGTTTCTGTCTCAAATGAGGCATCGGGGATTCGAACCCCGGACAACTTGATTAAAAGTCAAGTGCTCTACCGACTGAGCTAATACCCCACAAATGCCCAGAACCGGAATCGAACCAGTGACACGAGGATTTTCAGTCCTCTGCTCTACCAACTGAGCTATCTGGGCATAAATTGCGGGAGCAGGATTTGAACCTGCGACCTTCGGGTTATGAGCCCGACGAGCTTCCAGACTGCTCCATCCCGCGGTATTTGATTACATCTCTTTTAAGAGATAAATGGATGGAGGTGGATTCGAACCACCGAAGCAATTTGCAGCAGATTTACAGTCTGTCCCCTTTGGCCACTCGGGAATC